>Ga0207691_10000352_pt1 | contig 46474 bp, 40 predicted proteins | sample KBSM13metaG_FD_184327 | JGI IMG/M metagenome (GOLD analysis project Ga0207691, IMG submission 184327) | Miscanthus rhizosphere microbial communities from Kellogg Biological Station, Michigan, USA - KBS M1-3 metaG (SPAdes) (version 2) | ecosystem: Host-associated > Plants > Roots > Rhizosphere >...
CCGCGCCGATACGGCGAGTCGTCCCGCTTGCCCACGATGCCGTCGAGATCGAGCTCGCGTGCCTGGGCCAAGGCGGCGTCGCCATGCTCATCGATCCAGCCGAGGCGCATCAGGCCCGGTCGTGACTGGATCAGCGCCGCGAGTATTTCGCGTCGCTCGCTCAACGGCAGGCTGCGCACGTCGCGTCCGTGGCTGAACAAGACATCGAAGACGCACAATTGCGCCGGCGACACGAGGACAGCCGCCTGGATCGTCTTCGGGAGCTTCATCGCGACGCGTCGGCGAGCGCGCTCCAGAGAGTGCTCACCGCCAACATCCATCACCACGAGCTCGCCATCCAGGACCCACGAGCCTGGCAGAGTCTTCAGCACGCCGACGATGTCGGGAAACGCCGGCGCCAGTGGCCGCCCGGTCCTCGAAATGAGGTCCACTCGGCCACCGTCGCGCCGGGCAAGCGCCCTGAATCCATCCATCTTCATCTCGAACGACCAGCCCCGCGCCGCGAACGGCCGCGGCATGAGCATGGCGTGCATCAGATCGTCGTAGTCGATGGACGAAGGTCGCATGTCGTCGGGGCGCGCCGGCACGAGGGTTCGCCCGCCGCAGGCGCAGAAACGTACTTCGGGGCGCTCGCCACCGTGTATCGGACGGTCGGGCGAAGTCCTGTCCGGCCGCAGCCGACAGCCGCCGGTTGCCGGGCCGCAGGCAGGCTCGCGAAGGCTCTTGAAATCGCCGGACGCACCCAAATATCGCCCGACGGGGGCGCCTGGCGTCGCCGGGCGCCAAGTTCAAAACCTTCGGAGGACGATATGTACACATCCATGTTTCCTCGCGACATCTACGCGGAGCTGGACCGCCTGCAGCGCGACCTGCAGGAGGCGTTTGAGCTGTCCCCCACGATCCGCGGGGTGGGTCGTGGCGCGTTCCCTGCGCTGAATGTCGGCGGCACCGCGCAAGCAGTCGAGATCTACGCCTTCGTGCCTGGCGTGGATCCATCGACCATCGACGTCAGCCTGGACGGCGGCGTGCTCACCATCTCTGGTGAAAGGACGACGGAACTGCCTGCGAACGACGCGAAGGCCGCGGTGCACATCAACGAACGGTTCGGTGGCCGATTCCGCCGGGTCTTGAGCTTGTCCGAAGACATCGACGCGGCAAGCGCGGCAGCCGACTACCACGACGGCGTCCTGCACGTCAGCGTCAAGCGGCGCGAATCGGCCCAGCCCCGCCGCATCTCCGTTCAATAACTCCATGCGAGGTCCAACCATGAACGATTCCACAGCCGTCACGAAGGAAGACAAGGCTTCGCAGGAAGCCGCGCAACGCGGGGATCGCGTTCTGCTTCCCCCCGTGGATGTGATCGAGGAGAGCACCGGCATCACGTTGCGGGCGGATCTCCCCGGCGTGCCGAAGGACAAGCTCAAGCTGCATGTCGAGGGCGATACGCTGACCATCGAGGGCGAGTTGAGTCTCACGATGCCCGAAGGCATGGCCGCGAGCTACGTCGAGGTGAACGTCCCGCGCTTCCGACGCTCCTTCACGCTGTCCAAGGATCTCGACACGTCGAAGGTTACCGCCGAGACGAAGCACGGCGTGCTGACGCTGCGCATTCCAAAGGCCGAGCATGCGCGGCCCCGCCGGATCGAGGTGAAGGTCGCCTAGCGGCACGGCCGGCCTGCACGGAGGCGGCGCATGCCGCCTCCGTCGCACGGCGCTGCGAGGCTCTTTCACACGAGGGACAAGGTGCCGGCCACCGAGACCAGCGTGCGCGGCTCGATCAGCGAGGGGTCGTCCACCGCGGTGCGATTGACTCGCGTCGAGACGGGATAGCCGTGCATTTCGGCGGACGCGTAAGGTGCCATCAACCGGGCGCGCTGCGATTCACTGCCGTCGAGCCACTGCGCGTAGTCGTCCGGCGCCAGGATCACAGGCATCCGATCATGGATGCGCTGGACGAGCTCGTTGGCTTTCGTCGTGACGATCGCGCACGTGAGGAGTGTTTCGTCCCGCCCGCGCCACCGCGTCCACACCCCTGCGATTCCGAAGACCGTCTCGTCGCGCAACGCGAAACGGAACGGTTGCCTGACGCCTGCGGAAGTCCTGGCCCATTCGTAGAAACCCGACGCCGGTATCAGGCAGCGGCCCTTTCGATAGGCGTCGCGGAATCCCCTGCTCGTCGAGATGATCTCGGCCGGAGCGTTGATCATGCGGCTTCCGATCGCGGGGTCCGTCGCCCAGAACGGCACGAGCCCCCAGATGGCGTGGACGAGCCTTCGACGTCCTCGTGCCATCACCCGCATGATCGGCACCGAATGCGATGGCGCGATGTTGTAGCGGGGTTGGATATCGGGCAAGCCTTCCAGACCAAAGGTCGCCGCCACGCCAGCGGGCGAGGAATGTAGCTCATATCGGGTACACATGTGTCTACCGGCCAAACGGGTTGCCGAACGCTCGACCCGCGCAATCGCCCCGGGCGACCGGCAGGTCGGTGTCGCGCGGTGAAGCGCGACGGCGTCGATGAAGGTTGGGGGTGAAAGCAAGTTCGCGGCAGGCGGGCGCTGCAAAGTTCGTTCCCGGCTTTGCACAGCGTGGGGCCTCGCTCCGCGTGGTGATTACGCAGCGCGGCGGTCAATCGTGGAGGCCTGCAAATTTGACCGGAAAAACTTTCGCCGCGCGCCCGCGAATTCCTTCGCATTCAAGGGGCCCTTGAAGGCACGGGGTTTGCCTGCTACGGAGCGCATCGCTTGATGCAGGTTCGTTCACATCGAGGAGCTCTCAATGGCAAACAGGTATTCACAGCCGCCACGAGGCGGAAGCCAATCCGGGTCCGGCGGCGGACGAGGCGGCCAGGACCGCGGGTCGGCCGGAGGCTATGGCGGACAGTCCCAAGGGGGGAATTACGGCAGCGGCTACGACGAGCAGGACGACGGTCGATTTGCTCAGCAGTCTCGCGATTACGAATCGTCCGATCGCTATGCGGACTACGGTGGTCAACGCAGCGGATACGGATCCGACGAAGGCTATGGCAGCCGGAGCTACAGCGGCGGCGAGTTTGGCGAAGGTACGTCCTCTCAATATGCGCAAGGCCCGGGCGGGTACGAGCCGTCCGAGCGCCAGTGGGGCCGGCAGTCAGGCGGGCAATCCTGGAGCCGACGCGGCGGCGAGCAGATGAGCCAGCGCGGCGCGATGTCCGGCGGATTCCGCGGGCAGCAGGGAAGCGGTGGGGCTTATGGCGGTGGGGCTTATGGCGTCGGCGGATACGGCGGTGACAGCGGATATGGCGGCGGCGGCAGCATGGGCGGAAGCTTCGGTTCCGCGGGCCTCAGCCAAGGCTACGGTGGCCAAGGCTACGGTGGCCAAGGCTACGGCGGCCAAGGCTACGGCGGCCAGGGTTACGGCGGCCAAGGCTATGAGGCGCAGCAGGGCGAGCGCTATCAGCGTGGCCAGGGCAGCGAAGGCGGCCAGAGCAGGTACGGCAGCGAGGGGCAGACGGGCTATCAACGCTACGGGATGAGCGGCCGTACGATGAGTGGATACGGCAGTGGATCGTCGAGCTATGGCGGCCAGGGCCAGATCGAGCGCAGCACCAGCGCCAGGCGCGGGCCCAAGGGTTGGCAGCGCTCCGACGATCGGCTGAAGGAAGACATTTGCGAGCGTCTTTACCACAGCGGCGACATCGACTCGAGCGAGGTCACCGTGACCGTCGCCGAGGGCAAGGTCGTGCTGGATGGCACCGTGAGCGACCGCTCGATGAAGTACGCGATGGAAGACCTGGTCGACAACGTGCCCGGCGTGAAGGACATCGACAATCGCGTGCGCGTCTCCCGCGACGACGGTGGCGGCCAGTCGGGACAATCGGAGCAATCGCGGCAGTCGCAAGCGGGACAGTCGCGCGATGGTACGCAGTCGACCGCGTCCGCGGGCTCGTCGACGGGAATGTCTTCGGGCGCCTCCAGCGCCATATCCACCGCGAAGAAGACCTGATCGGATCCTCGAAGGCGCCGGCCTCCCCGCCGGTCGCACTCATCGGGCAGCGTCACCGCTGCCCGTTTTTTTTGGCGTCAGATCGTACGTGCCGGAGGGTCACATCGTCGCTTCCGCTTCCAGTTCAGCGCGGAGCGACTCCTTGCGGGAGGCGATCTCGCCGCCGAGCGCCTCGAGATCCAGGCCCGCACTGCGCAGCGCGGGAAACAGCTCACCCTCCTCCTCCTGTACGTGATGCTTCACGTATTCACCGAGTACCTTGACCTTGGCGTCGTACAGCGGCTCGCCGGGACGCATCTCCGAAAGCTGCGTGATGAGCTCCCGGACGCTCGCGTGCTCGACTTCGGCCTCGTCAAGCAGCGACGCCTGATCGCGGTCCAGCGCATCGCGTGCAGCGGGATAGAAGATCTCCTCTTCGACGGTGGCGTGAAGGGTGAGCTCGAGACACAGGGTCGCGACCCGGCTCTCCTTCTCCTCGTCGTCCGCATCGTCCTTGGTCGACTCGTACTCTTCGAGCAGCGCGTCGACGGTGCGGTGGTCCTGCGTCAGGATATCGATCGCGTCTCCGGAATCCGCGGACGTTGCGTCGGTACTCTCTTGCAGTGAGTTGCGGGTCAGCATTGCCGTTCCTTTCAGTTCGAGGTGGATATGTCGTCCTCTGCTGCCGGACACCGGATGGAGCTAGCACTCGGCGTGCCAAGGTCGCCTCTCGGCGCGCTCACGCGATTCGCACATCGCGGGCCAGCCGCACGACGCCTCGCAGCTCGCCGTCAGGCACCGGATAGGCGGCGGCGCGCCCCATCAGCGCAGCCACGCATTCGGCGTTGCGCCGCACGTCATAGCGGCGCTGGACGCGGCGTCGGGCCGCGGCGCCCATCACGGCGCGCTGCGCAGGGTCGCCTGCCAGGTCCAGCACCGCTCTTGCAAGCGCGTGAATCGCGCGTGCGGGCAGCACGCGCCCCGTGAGGCCGTTCACCACGATTTCGGGAACGCCGCCGACGCCGGTCGCGACCACCGGGATGCCGCAGGCCATCGCCTCCAGCAGCGCCAGCGGGGCGCCTTCGCTGGACGACGTCGATACCAGGATGTCGAGCTCGTGATACGCACGCGCCATGTCGTCGACCACGCCAGTCAGCGTCAATCGCCCGGCGAGCCCGCACCGGGCGACCTCGCGCTCGACCGCTGCGCGCTGCGGCCCGTCGCCGATCATCCGGAACATTGCGTGATCGCATCGCGCCGCCACCTCCGCGGCGACGCGCACGAAATCGACAGGCTCCTTCTCCGGCGCGAGCCGGCCCACGAAACCGATCACCGTCGCTGCCGCCGCGGGCCGAGCGGGACGGGGCACGTACCGGGTCGTGTCGACGCCGTTGGGGATGAAGCTCAGTCGCGCGTGCGCAAGGCCGAGCAGCAATCCCTGCGAGAGCGCCGCATCGCAGACGACGAGCGCGTGCGCCAACCCCAGGCGCAATGCCTCGACGTCGCGCAGCGTCAGCTGACGCCCATGGATTGTCGCGATTGCGGGAACGCCGGAGACCGCCGAGGCGAGCGCGCATACCGCATTTGCGTTGGCAAGGTGCGAATGGAGGAGGCCCGCGCCGGTCCTGCGGGCCAGCTCGACGATGCGCTCGACCGAATGCATCAGCTGCGCCTCATCGTCGACCGGGGCGATGTGCACCCGTCTTCCTTCTTCGGCCCAGCGTTCCGTCACCGGGCTCGCGAACGGCGCGACGACGTCCGCCTCGATCCATGCCGGAAGATGGACCAGGAGATTGTCGACGTAGCGCTCCATGCCGCCGGTGATGGCGTTGCCCACCACCTCGAGCACGCGCAGCGGCGGCGAGGCGGCGCTCACTCGCGCAAACCGAGCCACGCGGCCGCGGTGCCGCCCATCAGGCGTCGCCAGGCGTCGTCTCCGACGCCAAGCCTGTCGCCGAGCTCCCGCATGTCATTGACGGCTGCTGCGATGTGGTCGCCTCCGCACGGCAGGAAGCGGTCGCTGCCGAATTGCAGCAGGTCGGCGGTGAGGCAGGCGAGCGCCTTGCGCAGGACGTCCTCCCGATACACCGGTGGTGCGCCGAACGACACGTCGAACCGGAACACCGCTTCGTCCGCACCGACGCCGTTGATGAGGTCGATGACGCCGAGCGCGTTCGCCTCGTCGCACCACGGCCAGCCGAGATGCGCCAATGTCACGTGAAGTCCCGCGTGATCCCTGACCGCTTCGTAGAACATCGGCCGGCAAAAGCGCCCCGAGCGTCCGTCGATGAAAACCCCGGCATGGAAAAGGATGGGCCTGGCGAGGCGCGCCGCCACTGCGTAGACGGCGTGGGCGACGTCGTCGTAGGGGTACCAGTGCGACGGAACCAGCTTCAGCCCCCGAAGCCCGAGGTCCTCCAGCGCATGCCGGGCGTCCTCCGCGGCGCCGGGCAAGGCGGGATTCACCACGGCGAAACCCACGAGGCGGTCGTCGTGGCCGGCGACGAGGCGGCTCAGGTACGCGTTCGCCTCGCGGAGCGACGCCGCGTCGCCCAGCGCGTACGGCGGCGTGAGAAAGGGCGCCAGCAGCACGCCGACGTCCACACCCGCATCGTCGAGCGACCGCAGCGTGCCGGCCGCGGTTTCCTTGCCCGTGCAATGCAAGTGCGCGTCGACGATCACTTCATCCCCTGCGCGACCGCCGCTGCCCGCGGTGCGCGCTCCTCCACGAACTCCGCAGCGCGACGCCCCGCGAGGAACGCGTGGTCGGAGTTGTAGTATTCCCATTCGCTGTATCGGCCTGCGAGCACGATGTCGAAACGGGCGAGCCAGTCGCGGATCGCAGCGACGCTTTCGGCGCGGGCGTGGTCATACACGACGTAGGCGTAGGGAATATCGACCTCGTTCGCCACCCAGATCGGGTCGTCCTCGCGGAACAGGCCGACGCGTATGCAGTCCGCGATGCAGCGATCGATGAGGGCGCGACCGGCCAGCTCCAGCGGCTTCGTGTCCGAGTACGATATTTCGCAGGTGAGCCCGAACCCGCCCGGCGGGTTGCACCGGGGACTCGTGTTCCCCTGCACGAATACGCGATGAAAGAGGGTGTCTCCGGCATAGTAGATCCAGTGCTTGTCCGTCAGGGCTTCGCGGCCGATGCCGAGATTGACGCAGCGGACGGACACCCGCCGCAGCCGCGCAGCGGCGGCGCGCACTGCCGGCGGCGCGTCCTCGATCATCCGGACAAGCTCGGGAAGCGGCATCGTGCTGATCATGGACTCGTAGTGGAAGGTCCGCCCATCCGTGAGCTCTACCTCGTGCCGTTGCGGACGCACGTGCGCCACGCGCGCCTGCAAGTAAACCGGCCCTTGCAGCAACGGTACGAATCCGTCCATCAGGGCCTGGAAGCCCCCGCGCGCGGGGTAGCCGAACCGCGCGTTCGGTCCCATCGGACGCGGCACGGGCGACAGGGCGCCTTCGATCATCTGCTCGAGGTCCGGCAACGGCACGCGGCCGCCGAGCCAGGACGTTTCCATCTCGGTGAGCGGAAGCCCCCATAGCTTGCGGTTGTATGGAAGGGCGAAGTGCTTCGCGATGCCGCGACCCCAGGTCCGGTGAATGAATTCCTCGAAGTTGGCCGGCGCCGAGCCCGTCGCGGCGTGGTCGTCGCAGCCATCGCTCGGCGCGGTGCCGTCGGCGCAGCAATCTACGTGGACCGGTGCGGCGTCGTTGGCGGAGACGCCGGCGTTGCCGAAGCGGGCCTCGATGGCCCCCATCAGGCATTCCTTCGTCACCTGCGGCGGCAGACCGTAGAGCGCGCCCTGGAACGGATACCGCGTATACGTGCCGTGCGTGTAGACCCACGCCTCGCGGTCCTGCCACAGGACGTTGTCGCCAAGCAGCAGCCGGTACAACGACTGCACGACCTCGCTGTTGCTGAACATGATGTGACCGGCATGATCGAAGGTGAATCCGCCGTCGACCACCGAGCGGCAGCCGCCTCCCACGGTGTCGGCGGCCTCCAGCAGCGTCGCCTTGGCGCCAAGGGTGTAGGCGGCCGACAAACCCGTCGGCCCCGCGCCGACGACAAGGCACTGGGTCTTCTGCGTCCTGACGCCGCCCGCGGCGGGCTCGCCGAACAGGATCGCGACGTCGGGGCGCAGACCCTCCGGCCGGGCCCGTTCCACCTCCTCGATCATCCGTGCCGCCGCGCCATCCCACGAGGCGTTCGCCACCAGGGTTCGCGAGGCGGCGATGCGCGCATCGCGATCCCCGGCGCTCTCGCCAAGCAGCGCCTCGCACTGCGCCACGAATTCGGGCGCGTCGGCGCCGATGCGGACGACGGCGCCATACAGCTCCTGCACGTCGGCGATCGGCGTGGACACCACCGGCTTGTCCGCCGCCAGGTACTCCAGCGTCTTCGTGGGGCTGATGAATCGCGTAGCCTCATTCCGCGCGAACGGCAGCAACGCCACGTCCCATGCCGCGAGGATTCCCGGCAGATGCTCGTAGGGCCGCTGCCCCTGGTAGTGGATGTTCGGACGCGCGGGAAGCGATCTCGGGTCGATCTTCACGACCGGGCCGACGACCGAGAACTGCCAGTGCGGGCGCAGGGCGGCGCACGCATCGAGCAAAGCAATATCGAAGCGCTCGTCGACGACACCGTAGAAACCCAGTCGCGGCCGCGGGAGCGAGGCGATTGCAGGGTCGGCCTCGCGAGCGTCGCGGGCGCGGGCGAAATGCGCGCCGTCCACGGCACTCGGAATGCAATGGGTGTTGCCGTTCAACGAGCGTTTGCTCCGATGGAGACTGGGACCACCGGTGAACACGACGTTAGCGATCCTCAGCAGCGCGCTTTCCCGCTGCAGCAGCTGGCGCGGAGGGTTGCGGAAAGCGGACAGCTCGTCCATGCAGTCGTAGACGATCATGACCGGCGTCAGCGCCGTCAGCAGCGGGAGCGCCATCGGCGTGTAGAACCAGGCGGCATAGCTGCCGACGTGGAGCGCCTGCAGCACGTCCTTCAGCAGCGGGCGCAATTCGGCGAGCTGCGCGTCATGAAAGCCCGGGGCGGAGATCGGCGTGTGGAAGCGCACGACGGTGACGCGCTCGTCGACAGCAACCGTCTCCACGCGGGAAGGCCCCTCGTGATGGAGCGGCTCCTCGACGAACACGACGCGCCATCGCCGTGAGATTCGCGACAGGACATGCTGGGGACGCTGGTACACGAAGTCCCAGCGAAGATGGGAGAAGACGACGACGGTTTGCATGGTGCTTCCTTCGGTGTTGTTGTCCGTATGGTTGACGGTGTTCGCAGGGTGGGGCTGATGATGGACACGCGCTGCACGCAGTGCGGCGAGCGAGGCTCGATGCGGAACGCGGCGCCCGCCGGTGGCATGGACGCGCGGAACGACGTCCCACAGACCGGTCCGGTGCCAATGTCCGGGATCGTCCCAATCGGGGCGGTCGACGAGCGGGTACATGCACACACCCGCACAGGCGGGCGCCGCGCGGATCTCGCGCGCGAGCTCGTCGATCCAGCTCCGGCGGCCGCTTCCGACATGACCGGTTTCCGTCAGTGCGACAGGCAGCGTGTAGCGGCGCGAGAGGGCCTCCAGGAGGCCGGAGAGGGACCTGCGGCGCGGATCGCGGAGATGCCAATGCAGCGGGGTCCGCGTCGAGATCTCCCACTGCGACGAGTGATAGTAGTTGGCTCCCACGAGATGGAATCGGTGGCCGACGGGGACGCCAGCCTCGAACGCCGGGTCGGCGAGCAGATCCCACGCCTCGAATTGCGCCTCGTGCTCGCGCAGGACGTCCATCGTGCTGTCGCCCGTGCTCGACGCGACATGAATCATGGGATCGGTATGAAAAAACCGCGCGTCCGGGCGTCGGGCGCGAACTGCTGCCGTGGCAGCGATCGCCGCGCGCACCAGATTGCGCTTCAGCAGAGGCGCGTGCGCCTTCCGATCGCCGCGATAGGGATGGATCGCCCGCGTCTCCGTGAGAAGCCACGTCAGGAACGAGATCTCGTTCACGGGGTTGATCCATACCGCTTCGGGCAGGCGAGGCCCGAGCGTCCTGATGAACGCGTCGGCGAACTCCGCCATCAATCCTGGCAGGCTCGTGGCGAACGGGTCCACGGCTTGCGGAAAACCGTAGTGCCACAGCGTCCATGCGATCTCGATGCCCTGCCGCGCGGCCTCTTCCGCCATGCGGATCGCCCGCGCAAAGTCGTACCGCCCGCCGTTCACGGCGGTGACGCGCCAACCGACGGACTCGCGCACGGTGCGCAAGCCCGCGGCGCGCGCGCGCCGATAGTCCCCCCGCAGTTGCGTGACGTGACCGGTCAGGGCGTTGAGATCGAGTGCGACGCCGTGTCCATTCACGTGGTCCGCGCCTTCGAATCCTCCCGACCAGAAGGACGCGAAGACGGGGCTGGCTTGATACATCGGCTGGGTCGTTGTTGTAGGAAAAGCGGCGCATCGTCCTGCGGGATGCGCCGTGCCGATTACGCAAATTGCGTGCCGCCCAAGTGCGTGCAGCGCTGCGCACACCGGCCGCGCTTCGCCGGCAGGCAATCGTTACCGGAGAACGGTAGAAATTGCGGCCGCGAATGGATGCGGTGACGCGGCTGCAGGCGCGAAAGACCCGGCATGCATTTCGCTAAAGCCGAGTCATCTACGTCGCGAGCGGCAACATGACCATCCTGGTGACAGGCGGATGTGGCTACATCGGCGCCCACGTCAGCGTTCGACTGCTCGAGAGCGGCTTCGACGTGCTGATCGTGGACGATTTCTCCAATGCCAGGCGCGACGTTCCCGCGCGGATCGCGGCCATCGCCGGCCGGCGTCCGATCGTGGCGGAGGCCGACGTGAACGACCTGCGAGGCCTGCGTGCCGCGATGCAGGGACGGCGGATCGAAGGCGTCGTCCATCTAGCGGGCCGAAAGGCGGTCGCGGAGTCGGTGACGCAGCCCCTGCGCTATTACCGCACCAACGTTCTCGGAACGCTCAACGTGCGCGAAGCGGCGGGCGCCTGCCCGTTCGTGTTCAGTTCGTCCGCAACGGTCTACGGCAGGCCGGAAAAGTGTCCGCTCGACGAAGCGTCGCCGACCAACCCGGCGAATCCCTATGGCGCATCGAAGCTCATGGCGGAGCGGGTGCTCCTGGACGCGGCGAGCGCCGACCGCGTGCGCTCGCTCTCGATCCTGCGCTACTTCAACCCTGTCGGCGCGCATCCGAGCGGAACGCTCGGCGACAATCCCACCGGTGTGCCGCAGAACCTCATGCCGCGGATAGAGCGCGTCGCGGTGGGTATCGAGCACGCGCTGCTCGTGCATGGGCGGGACTATGAAACGCGCGACGGCACGGCGATCCGCGACTACGTGCATGTCCAGGACCTGGCCGACGCGCACGTCGCCGCGCTTCGATATCGAGGCGTCGAACCCCTCGTCGTGAACCTTGGCTCGGCGACGGGCGCCACCGTGCTGGAAGTCGTATCCGCGTTCGAGCGCGCCACGGGCCGCAAGGTGCCGTTGAAATTCGGCCCGAGACGCGCGGGTGACGTACCGGCCTTGTGGGCGTCCGTTGATCGGGCCAGAGAATTTCTGGGCTGGGCGGCTGTTCGCACGCTCGACGATGCATGCGTCGACGCGCTGCGTTGGCGCCGCCATGCGCTGGATCGGCGCCTCGACGCATCGGTGGCCGCAGAGGTGTAGGAATGCGCCTACAGGACATAGCGAGCCTGCCCGGCTGGCTCGAGACCTGCGTGCGAACAAAATGCAGCGTACAGCTCAACCGCACAGCTACCGACTCGATGCCGCACGCGCTTGTCGTCGATGACGATCCTCTGGCCCTGACCCTGCTGGCCGATCTGCTCGAGCGCAGGGGCTTCTCCACACGCACCGCGGCCTCGCTGGCCGAAGCCAAGCAAAGCCTCGACCCCGTGCCTGACATCTGCATGGTAGACCTGCGCTTGCCCGACGGCGAAGGCACGGAGCTCCTCGGCGCGGGCATTGCCAAGCAATCGGACGTCATCTTCATTACCGGGCACGCCACGGTGGAGTCGAGCGTCGAGGCGATGCGCCACGGTGCATTCGACTACCTGACCAAGCCGTTGACACGCGGGGCGCTCGATCGCGTGCTGGCCCGCTTCGGCGTACGCGGTGCCACCAGCCGCGCGCCAAGTGGCACGCCGATCGTGGGCGAATCGCCGCAGATGAAACGGCTGCATCACACGCTGGCGCGCATAGGTCCGTCGGACATGACGGTGCTCATCGTCGGCGAAAGCGGTACCGGGAAGGAGCTGATCGCTGCGCGCCTGCATGAGCTCAGCGCGCGCTCCCGCGGCCGCTATCTCGCGCTCAACTGCGGCGCCGTTTCGCCGAACCTGATCGAAAGCGAGCTCTTCGGGCACGAAAAGGGCAGCTTCACCGGCGCGACGAGGCAGCATGCCGGCTATTTCGAGCGTGCGGACGGCGGGACGCTCTTCCTCGACGAGATCACCGAGATGCCGCTCGAGTTGCAGGTGCGCCTCCTGCGCGTCCTGGAGAGCCGTCGGGTCTCGCGCGTGGGCTCTTCGGATTCGGTTGCGGTCAATGTGCGCGTCATCGCCGCGACCAACCGCGATCCGCGCGAAGCCGTGGAGCAGCGCAAGCTGCGGGAGGACCTCCTTTATCGCCTGCAGGTTTTTCCGATCGAGGTCCCGCCGCTGCGCCAGCGTACCGGCGACGTTCGCGTGCTGGCGCTGCACTTCCTCGCGGAGCTCAACCGCATGTCGAGGGTGCCGAAGGCATTTACGGCCCACGCGCTGGACATCCTGGAGTCGTACCCGTGGCCGGGCAACGTGCGGGAGCTCTACAACGTCGTGCAGCGGTCCTACCTGATGGCCGATGGCCCGCTGATCACGGACGTCGGCAATCTGGGAGCGTCCGTGTCTCCAGGCCTCGGAAACGGCGGGTCCGTCATCCAGGTCAAGCTGGGCGATTCGATCGCGGACGTGGAACAGCGCCTCATCCTGCACACGGTGAAGCATTGCCGCACGCAGGACGAGGCCGCGCATCTGCTGGGGATCAGCACGAAGACGCTGTACAACAAGCTGCGACTCTACGAGTCGCAGCGTCGTTCGCCCATCGATGCGCGCCAACGTCTCCCCGACGTCGCCGGTCCAGAATCTCCCCTCGGCTGAGTCCGGCGCCGACAACATCGCTCGCACCGGCCTCGCGGCATTGCTGCACAGGCTGAACGGCGGGCTCAATAACGCGGCGATCGCCTGCGAGCTCCTGCAGGAGCAGCCGCGCGACAGCGCAACGAGCAAAATGGTCGACGCTGGCCTCGTGGGCGTTCTGCAGGCATCCCGCGCCGCCAAGCTGATCGAGGCCGTCGAGGGATTCACTTCCGCCGCGCGGCTTGCGGACGACGACGCCTACCTCCGCGACGTGATCGAAATACTCTCCGTCCAGGCTTCGCGCGCCGGGTGCACGCTGGTAATGCACCCCACCCTGTTGCCGCACACGCTGACGCATTGCTCCGCCGTCGTGGCGGCGGACAGCCTGCTGCGGGGCCTTGCCGCGCTCCACGAAGCCGGAGCTGGCCGGCTGGAGATCGCCGTGACCGCGCGCGCAGGCGTGGAAGAGCTGGAATACAGGCTGCCACCGCCGTGATCACGAGTCTGCTCGCCATCGTCGATGCCGAGCACGATGCCTGCCTGGAAGAGCTAGTCGTGCGGCGCCTCGCGCCGTTGCCAGGGCTGGGCGTCGCCGTCCTGGCGCTTTTGATGCGATGTTCCGACCGGCTGCCGGCCGGACTGCGGGGCGCCGGGGTCGCGGCCAGACCGAGCGCTGCCGTTGCCTCGCCGGACTGGACGGCCGTACGCAATCTCATCACGGCGGCGCGCGAGGCCGATGCGCAGGCGCTGTATTCGCACGGAACCTCGGCGCACATGCTGTCGAGCCTGGCAGGGCCGACGCTGGGAATTCCCGTCGTCGCGCACCTTTGGCGCCCCCTTGCGCCGGGCGACACCCACGCTGCGACGCTGTGCCACTCGACGATCGTCGTCGCCACCGAGGCAGCCCGCGCCCACGCGCTTGCCGCCGGCTGCGCCGACGTCGCCGTGATACCCACGCCGGTCCGGCGCGGCGCCACGATGATCACGCCCGGCGCCGGGGCGTGCACGTTCGGATGGGCAGCCTCGCAGCTGGAAACCGACGGCTGGGATCTTTTCGTCACCGCAGCATCCGCAGTGGCGGCCGCATCCGCCGACGTCCGATTCCGCTGCTCCGTACCCGAAGCCGCGCGGATCGCGATGCCCCGGTCGCTGGCGCCGAGATCGACCATTGTGCCGCTCGGCTTCGATGGGTCGGGATTCACCGCCGGCATCGACGTCTTCGTCCATACGGCCTGGCAGGACGCCACGCACATCACGCTGGTCGACGCGCTGGCGCGCGGACTGCCCGTGGTCGCCACGACGGCCGACGGCAGCGCGGAGCTCCTCGAGCGCGCCTCCGGCCTGCACCTCTACGCCCCCGGAAACGTGGATGCCCTCATAGACGAAATGCTCGCCGCCGCCGCAACCCGCCATCAAGGCGCGACGCGACGCTCGCCCTGTCCCACGGAAGGCGATGACGCCGCGCGGAGCGTACTCGATCTGGTCGGCAAGGCGCGCCGCCATCGCAGCCGCGACCTCGCGACAAGCTAGCGTCGACGATGCCGCTCCGGATGGCACGAGCCGGCGTGTTCTTTCCGGACCGCGACGTCATAATGGCGGTTCCATTCCAAGGTCAGGCACCTCATTTCTGACGGAGATCGGCGATGGCCACCTCGAATGAGTCCGGCAACGCAGCTCCGCCGGAAACCGCAGGGACAGTGCTGCCCTTCCCCATCGTCGGCCTGGGTGCCTCGGCCGGAGGCCTGGCGCCGCTCACGCAGCTGTTCGAGGGTCTGCCGGGCGTGCCGGGCATGTCGTTCGTCGTGGTCATGCATCTCTCGCCCAAGCACGAGAGCAACGCGCCCGAAATTCTGCAGCGGTCGACGCGCATGACGGTCAAGCAGGTGACGGCCCCCACGCGCATCGAGCGCAACCATGTCTACGTGATTCCCCCCCGCCGCGCGCTGGAGATGCGCGACGGCACGCTCGATGTGACGACTCTTCAGCGCACCAACAACCGGCCGGGGGTCATCGACCGGTTCTTCCGGGCGCTCGCCAAGGCGCATCGAGAGCGCGCGGTCGCGGTCGTGCTTTCCGGCACGGGCAGCGACGGGTCCGCCGGCATCGGCGAGATCAAGGGCCAGGGCGGCGTCGTCATCGCACAAAGTCCCGACGACGCCGAATTCGACGGGATGCCGGCGAGCGCCATCGCCACCGGCAAAGTCGACCTCGTGCTCCCCGCGGCCGACATTCCCCAAAAGCTCCTCGATATCTGGAGCAACGCGCAAAGGATCGAGCTTCCGTCCGGCGGCGACGGCGATACGGGCATCATTGCGCTGCCTCCGACGTCCCCGGAAAGAGCCGAGCAGGCCTTGCGGAACATCATGCGCATCCTGCAGGCGCGCACCGGGCACGATTTCAAGCATTACAAGCGGGCCACCGTATTGCGGCGGATCGAGCGGCGCCTCCAGGTCAACGAGCTGCCCGATCTGCCGTCGTACGAGCGTTTTCTCGAGACGCATCCCGGCGAGAGCGCGCCGCTGCTCGGCGACATGCTGATCGGCGTCACCAATTTCTTCCGGGACCGCGAGGCTTTCGAGGCGCTGGAGCGACTGGCCATCCCCAAGCTCTTCACCGAAGTGGTCAAGGACGACCCCCTCCGCGCCTGGGTCGCCGGCTGCTCGACGGGTGAGGAGGCGTATTCGATCTTGATGCTGCTCCACCAGGAGGCGGAGGCGACTGCCCACCGCCGCCAGATCCAACTGTTCGCTTCGGACATCGACGAGCAGGCGCTGGGGAAGGCGCGCGAAGGCCGCTATCCGGCGTCGATCGCCGTGGACGTTCCGCCGGCGTCGCTACGAAAGTGGATGTCGAAGGACGACGATTACTACCGCGTCAACAAGCCGCTGCGGGAATCCATCCTCTTCGCCCAGCACAATCTGCTGCGCGATCCTCCCTTCTCCCGGCTGGATCTCATCTCGTGCCGCAACCTGCTGATCTATCTCGACCGCGACGTGCAGAAGGACATTCTGCAGATGTTCCACTTCGCCCTGCGCCCCGGCGGGTACCTTTTCCTCGGCAGCTCGGAAACGGCCGATGCCGCCAGCCGGCTGTTCGTCGCGGCCGACAAGAAGCACCGGATCTTTCAAAGCGTCTCGACCACGCGCGGCATGCGGGTGCTCCCGCGTTTCCCGCTCGGCGGGCTCGAGCACCGAGTACCGGGCGGCGCACGCGGCGGCGCCGCAAAATCCATTGCGTCCCTGCATGAGCAGCTGCTGCTGGAAGACTCTGCGCCGAGCATCCTGATCAAGCCGGACGGCGAGATCATGCACACGTCGCGCGCGGAGCAGTTTCTGCGATTCGCGTCCGGGGTCCCTTCCCAGAACGTATTCGCCGCCATCCGGCCGGAACTCCGCCCCGCCGTCCGGTCTGCGCTGTTCCAGGCGACCCAGGGAATCGACAGCGCGCCGATAGTGATTACCAAGGTCAGTCGCGCCGGCCAGGTCTTCGACGTCACGGTGAAGGCCAGGATCGTGCGGCGCGACGACTGGCCCGGCGAGCTGCACCTGCTCTCCGTCGAGGAGCGTGCGGAGGCGGCCGGCAGCGACGCGTCGGCGCTCGGCGCCGCCGAGCGCGGCCCGCTCGTCCATCAGCTCGAGACGGCGCTGCAGCGGAAGGACCAGCAGCTGCAGGAGGTCATCGCCCAGTACGAGACCTCGGTCGACGATCTCCGGGCGTCGAACGAGGAGCTCCAGGCCATCAACGAGGAGCTGCGCTCCACCACGGAGGAGCTCGAGACGAGCAAGGAAGAGCTCCAGGCCACCAACGAGGAGCTCATCACCGTCAATCACGAGCTCAAGAGCAAGGTCGAGGAAGCAAGCGAGGTCAACGACGATCTGGAGAATCTGATGTCGTCCAGCGGAATTGCGACGATCTTCGTGGACCGGGACCTGCGAATCAAGCGTTTCGCACCGTCGGCGGCGACCATATTCAACGTGCTTCCCGGCGACATCGGGCGCTCGCTCCTCGACATCACCAACAAGCTGACGTACCCGGCGATCGCCGCCGACGCCGAAACCGCGTTCCGCACCCTCAATGTCATGGAGCGGGAACTGGCCAGCGACGATGGACGCTGGTTCCTGGCACGCACCGTTCCTTACCGCACGAGTGCCGATCGCATCGACGGCGCGGTGATCACGTTCGTCGATATCACTTCGCGCCATCGTGCCCAGGTCAGCTCGGATATCGACCAGGAACGAATGCAGATGATCGCCGCGAGCATGCCGGACTTCGCGATCCTCACGATCGACGAGGATGGCAAGCTCACGAGCTGGAGCGCGGGGGCCGAGCGGCTTTTCGGCTACAAGGAGGAAGAGATCCTCGGCGAGTACATCGGGATCCTGTTCACGCCCGAGGATCGGGAGAGAGGGACGCCGGCCGACGAGATGCGGCAGGCACGCGAGACCGGGCGCGCGAACGACGAGCGCTGGCATCTGCACAAGAACGGGTCACGCGTGTTCGTCAGCGGAATCATGTCGCCGATGCGGCTCGGAAAAGTGCGGGGCTACGCCAAGATCGCCCGCGACATGACGGCACGGGCGCATGCCGACAGCTCGCGCGAGCTGGCGCTGATGACGGCCGTGAACGAAGCATCTTCGGCTGCGCACGAGAGTCACATGAAGGACGAGTTCCTGGCGATCATGTCGCACGAGCTCAAGCATCCGCTCAATCTGATCCAGGTCAATGCCCAGCTGCTTCTCGCGCTTCCGGAGGCCGCCCGGATGCCGTCGATCGTCAGGGCCGCGGAAACGATCCAGAAAACCGTGAGGAGCCAGGCGCGGATCATCGACGACCTCCTCGACGTTTCCCGCACCCGAACCGGCAAGCTCGTTCTCAACCGATCGGTGGTGGATCTCAAATCGGTGCTGCAGGGCACCGTTGCGTGGGGACGGCAGCAGGCTGCCGAGAAAGGCATCCGGTTCGACGTGGACGCAAGCGACAGTCCGTTACCGGTCGATATCGACCCCACCCGGATCGAGCAGGTGGCGCTGAACCTCGTCAGCAACGCTGTCAAGTTCACTTCCTCGGGCGGGTCCGTGTCGGTACGCCTCTATCGGAAGTCCAACGACGCGATACTGGAAGTCGCCGATTCCGGGCGCGGCATCGACGCCGAGCTGCTCCCGCATATCTTCGAGCTCTTCAAGCAAGGCGACGCCTACTCGACCCGCGACCAGGGAGGCCTCGGCATTGGACTCGCGCTCGTGAAGGACATCGTCGACTTGCATGGAGGTCGCGTCACCGCGTCGTCGGGCGGCGCCGGCAAAGGCGCGCGATTCGAGGTGGCGCTCACGCTGCATCAGCGCGACGACGGCGCACAGGTGCCCACGGGGTCGTCCGAAAATGCACTTGCCGGGCTCAAAATCCTGTGCGTCGACGACAGCGTCGAAACGCTGGAGTTGTTCTCCACCCTCCTCGGCATCCATGGCGCCACGGTCATAGTTGCGGGCAGCGGCCAGGAGGCCATCGCCGCGGCCGGCGCCCATGACGGCATCGACCTCATCATCTCGGACATCGGGATGCCGCAAATGGACGGCTACGAGTTGATCACCGAGTTGCGGCGCGACCCGAGACTGGCCCACGTCCCCGCGATCGCGCTGACCGGCTACGGACGCACACAGGACGTGCAGCGCGCCTTGGCTTCCGGCTTCACCGCCCACATCGACAAGCCCGTCGATATCGCGCGGCTGCAGGCGCTCGTGGAACTGCTGCGGCCGAGGGCTGAGGCCGCTCAGGAAACCCTACCGGAAAATAGTCCCGCGAGGCGGTAATTTTTTCCGCTGCGCAAGGGTTCGCGGCGCGCCCAACGTCTTTTGCACCTGCGCTCAATTGAGCGCGTTTTCGTCCCCGTCTATCAGCCGTTTCGCGCGGCTGATGATGTACCACGTCGCAGCAGCGGCGTCCCGGAACGTCACTTCATCGGGCGGGCCGAGCTCCACGAACGGTTCTGCATGCTCCCCCTTCCTGTACACGCTGGCGACGGGCACGAAGCCGACGATTCCCCGGCTGCCGGCGCGGACGGGAATCACGCTCGGGTAGATTTCGAATTCCTGGTAGTGCACGGCCCAGCCCATGCATTCTCCGCCGGCAGACGTCGTCACCCGATGATCCTGGCTTGGGATTTGCCTGCTTCTGCCCGGCCCCATGCATGGCGCATGCCATGGCTTCGGCCACAGCTTAAGCCGTGCCCCCGGCACGCCGTTTGCTGCGCCCCCCGTGACCTCAACAGCATGCGTCGCTCCAGATGCCGGTCAAATCGCCACGTGAGCTTGCACTTCGGAAGACCGTTGTTCCCGACCGTATTCATCCCGACGAGCACATCGATCTCGGGCGCGACCACTCCGCCTGGATGGCGAGGTTGAAGTGCACATCGGAGGAATTGTCCGCCGCCGTCGGTGTGGTGGGACCTCAGGCGCTCGCCGTGCAGATCTTCATCAGGGGCGCGAGGACGGGGGGTCGGACCACCGCCACCCGCGGGCGGCGGCGGCGTCCCTGATCCGCGTCGTGCGGCGCCCCGTTCGCATCCATTGCCTTTGGCACGACGCTGGAAACCTCAGGGTCCTGATCCCGGCGTGCGAAGGCGAGCTCGAGGACCTGCCGCCAGGCAGCGCGCACGCCGCCCTCCTGTCGTGGATCGTGCCGCAGGGCGGCGCGGAAAGCCGGTCGATCAGCGCGGAGGAACTGGCGCAGTACCTGTTGCATCGCCAGCTGGAATACCTCGATGAGACGAGTGGGCGGAGCGGGGTACCGTCCTCGGCACAGGCGGCGAAGTAGCCCGGCCCCGGCTGCCGGAAATCTAGCCGCGCCCCGCCTTTGCTTCCAGCGTGTTCAGGATGCCGGGCATCTCGCCCGCGATTTCCCGCGCCAGGAGTCCCGGGCCCTTGTACCGAAGCGTCAGCGCCTTGCCCGCCAGGGCATGCACCGCGACCCCCCACGCGGCGGCTTGTTCCATCACGGCCCCACGGGCGGCAAGGCCCGCGATGGCGCCGGCGAGGGTGTCCCCGGACCCTGACGTCGCCAGACCGATTGCGTCGCCGACATGCTTCCACGCATGACCCGCGGGATGCGCAATGATCGTGACGGCGCCCTTGAGGACCACGATGACGTTGGCCTGGCGAGCAAGCCGCCTGGCGTAGCTGGCCGGCTCGGACTCGACCGCTTGCCGCGCGGATCCGACGAGCCTGGCCATTTCGCCGGCATGCGGCGTAATCACGGCGTAGGGCGTGTGGGCGCGGCGAAGCTTCTGCAGTTTTGCGACCGAATGAAGCGCGGCGGCGTCGAGCACCAGGGCAGGCGCCTTCGGACGGGCGACGACGGACTGCACGAGATCGCGCAACGCCGGCGAGTCGGTCATGCCGGGCCCCACCAGGATGGCATCGGCCCGCGCCACGGCAGTGCGGACCACGCGCAGCGCACCCGCGGTGATTCCGCCGTCGCTGCTGGAAGGCAGCGCGAGCACCCGCGCCTCCGGCACGGAAGAGGCAATCGATGGCGCGACCGCGGCCGGCGCGCCGATCGTCAGCTTTCCCGCACCGACACGCAGCGCCGCCAACGCAGCGAGCACGGCGGCGCCGGGCGTTTCGGTCGATCCTGCCAGCACGAGCAGGTCGCCCCGCTGCTCCTTGTCGGCGCCCGATGACAGCGCCGGCAACGGCCACCGCCGAAGCAGGGTCTTCGTCACCGGCACCAGCGCCGCCGCGTGTGGGTGCGTCGCCACCGACCGCTACGCCTTGGGCGCCGCGGGGAGATCGGGGGCCGTGGTGACGGCGGCGCCCCCCGCGCGAAGCGGCGCGACGAAGTTCGCCGCGCGAAGGACGAGCTTGCCGTGCCGACCCGCGGCAGGCTCGAATTCATAGTGCGTGACGCCGCAGTTCGGAACGTCGGCCTCCCGATCCAGCGCCAGGATCTCCGATTCCGTCAAACGTTCGAAGAGGTAGCGAAAACAGTTCACGACCACCTGGTGCGCGACGACCAGCACGCGTTGTCCGCTGTATTCGCGGGTCATCGTGTCGAGCACGCTGCGCAGCCGCAGGATGACGTCGCACCAGCTCTCGCCGCCGGGAGGACGAAAATAGAACTTGCCGACGTGGCCGCGCTGCTCGCTCAGCGACGGATAGGTGCTGGCGATGCCCGCCACGGTCATCCGGTCCAGGATGCCGAACTCCTTTTCGCGGAGCCTCTCATCCGCGATCACGCCCGGCGCCGGCGGGTCCATGACGCCCGTGACGATGCGCGCGGTTTCCAGCGCCCGCAGATACGGCGACGCGAGCACCACCGAAGGGCGTTCGGGGGCGGGCTTCGATGCAAACCAGTCGGCCAGCGCACGCGATTGCTGCTCGCCCAGCGGCGAGAGCGGAACGTCCACGTCCCGCGTCGCGAGGTCGATGAGATGGTGGCCGGCCGCTTCTGCCGCGTCACGGGCGACGTTGCCTGCGCTCTGGCCGTGCCTCACCAGCCACACCGTGTCCGGCCATTTCTGCACTGCAGGGGTAGCGCGCACTCGAGTCGGTCCTTCGTTCATTGCCGCGGGCTCAAGATGCGGGATGCGCCGACCGCGGTACAAGCCGTGAACGGCCGATCGCGCTGTAGGAGCACCGCCGAGGCGGGATGCAGGCAATCGCGACACCGGCGTGTCCAGGTACCAGCAGCGGCCACCGCGTCTCGAGGTCGGAGTCCATACGTAGTCCACGCCGACTTAACGAGCCCTACGCCCACATCGGCGCCCCGCCGACAGAACGTATCGGGCGGTGTGGCAGCCTTCCATCCGGGAGACCAAGTGCGTTATCCCACGCAACTACCTGGAGGAAATCATGCACACGAAGCATCTTGGCAAGACGTTGATGATCGGCTCTCTGGCGGCGGCGCTGGCCTGCCCGCTTTTTGCGCAGAGCACCAACTCAACCACGTTCGAAGGGTGGGCGAACGACACCGCGGTCAAGAACAACGGCCGCATTTCCCGCGATGCCTACATGAATGAGATGGGACGCCGGTGGGACGCGATGCCGAATCATCAGGGCACGCGGGATGCCTATCTCAGCGGCCTGCGCAGCAAGTGGGACGCGGCCGACCGCGACAATCGCGGCCTCACGCCCGCAGAGGTCAGCAGGATCACCGGCAACGTGGATTCGACGACGTCCGCGATGCCGAAGACCGGCACGGGCGTGCAGCCCGGAAACATGGGCCCGGCAAACTCCAAGGGTCAATAACGTCGGATGCGCTGGGGCGGTCATGCGCCGCCTCAGCGCGATGCAAATCCCGATGTAGGTTCACTCCTACATCACAAGAGGGCGCCGGCCGCTGACCGGCGGGCGACCGCCGGCATCATGCTTTTGCGTGACGCGCATTTCTTCGAGTGCCGCGGCACCTATGTCCACAAGGGGAGTCCACCGTTCGACTCCGCGGCTTCTCGCTGCGGCCTTCTCGTGCGTGCTCGGGGCCGCCAGCCACGGTGCAACCACGACGCCGCCGGACGTCGCCGGCGACTGGCCGATGGCCGCGCGCGATTATGCGAGCACGCGGTTCTCGCCGCTCGACGAGATTTCGCCCGCGAACGCGTCGAAGCTCGCGCTGGCATTCACATTCTCCACCGGCGTACTTCGCGGCCACGAGGCGGCGCCGATCGTGGCGGGCGGCACGATGTTCGTCGTCACGCCCTACCCCAACGTCGTCTACGCGCTGGACCTCGCCAAGCCAGGCGCGCCGCTGCGCTGGCGTTTCGAGCCCAAGCCGGAAGCGTTCGCGCAGGGCGTCGCCTGCTGCGACGTCGTCAATCGCGGGCTCGCCTACGCCGATGGCAAAGTCTTTTTCAACACCCTCGACAACCAGACGATCGCGCTCGACGCGGCGAGCGGCAAGGAGCTCTGGCGCTACCGGTCCGGCGATATCCGCGCCGGTGAAACGCGAACGATGGCGCCGCTCGTCGTCAAGGGTCGCGTCCTCATCGGCAACAGCGGGGGCGAATATGGCGTGCGCGGCTGGCTGGTCGCGCTCGCCGCCGACAAGGGCAAGGAGCTGTGGCGCGCGTACAGCACGGGGCCCGACCGCGACGTGCTGATCGGCGCCGGCTACAAGCCGTTCTACGCCAAGGAGCGCGGCGCCGACCTGGGCGTCAAGACGTGGCCGTCGGACGCATGGAAGATCGGCGGCGGTACCGTGTGGGGATGGATCTCCTACGATCCGGACCTCGATCTCGTCTACTACGGCACGTCGAATCCCGGGCCCTGGAACGCGGAGCAGCGCCCCGGCGACAACAAGTTCACGTCCGGACTGTTCGCGCGCGAGGCGTCGAGCGGCCAGGCGCGCTGGTTCTACCAGCTGAGCCCGCACGACCAGTTCGACTACGACGCGGTGAACGAGAGCGTGCTGATCGATCTGACGATCGACGCCAAGCAGCGCAAGGTCCTCGTCCATCCCGACCGCAACGGTTACGTCTACGTGATGGATCGGGTCAACGGCGAGGTGCTGTCGGCGACACCGTTCGTGGCGGTCAACACGTCGACGGGCGTCGACCTCGAGACGGGCTCGTTGCACTACGCATCGGACAAGCTGCAGCGGAGCGGGACCGTGGTGCGCGACATCTGCCCTGCCGCTCCGGGCGGCAAGGACTGGCAGCCGTCCGCGTATTCACCGCGCACGCGGCTGCTCTACATTCCGCACCAGAATCTTTGCCAGGACCAGGAAGCCACGCAGACCAGCTACATCGCCGGCACGCCCTACGTGGGCTCGATCGCCAAGATCAAGCCGGGCCCGGGCGGCCATCGCGGGCTGCTGACGGCGTGGGATCCGGCCGCCGCCAAATCGCGCTGGGTCATCGAGGAAGATCTGCCGGTCTGGAGCGGCGCACTCGTCACCGGCGGCGACGTGGTGTTCTACGGCACGATGGACGGCTGGTTCAAGGCGGTCGACGCGAAGGACGGCCGCCTGTTGTGGCAGTTCAAGACCGGCTCGGGCATCGTCGGCCAGCCGATCTCCTACCGAGGCCCGGACGGCAGGCAGTACGTCGCCGTGCTCGCCGGCGTCGGCGGCTGGGCCGGCGCAGTCGTCTCCGGCGATCTCGACCCGCGCGATGGCAGCGCGGCCGGCGGCATGGGCAACCTCATGGGCGACCTGAAGCAGCGCACCACCAAAGGGGGCATGCTGTATGTGTTCGCGCTTCCTTGAACGCCTGCAGATCGCGCTTCTGCTCGCGCTGCTCGCGAGCGCGGCGGGCGCCGCGGCGCGCGAGCTCGTGGTCTGCGCCGATCCGGACGATCTTCCCTACTCCCGGCAGGACGGCAGCGGATTCGAGAACCGGATTGCGGCGATCATCGCGCAGGACCTCCGCGCGCGCGTCGTCTATCGGTGGATGCCGCTCCGCCGGGGAATCGTGCGAAAGACGCTCGGGGCCGGGCTGTGCGACGTGCTGATGGGCGTTCCCGCCGATCCGGCGGGCCTCGCCACGACGACGCCCTACTATCGATCGAGCTACGGGCTCGTCACGCGCACGGCCTGGGGCGCGCCGGTCACTTCGTTCGACGACCCGCGCCTTCGCACGAGCAGGATCGGCGTGCCGCTGATCGGCGTCGACGGCGCCGCCGCGCCGCCGGCCGCGGCGCTCGCGCGCCGTGGCATCGTCGACAACGTCGCGGGCTTTCCCGTGTATGGCGCCGTGTCGGCGGCACAGCGCGTCGTCGAGGCCCTCGCCGCCGGCGAACTGGAGATCGCGGTCGGCTGGGGGCCGGCGGTGGGTTACTACGCGCGGCGCTCGACGGTCCGGCTCGACGTCGCGCTCGCGCCGGACGAGCGCGCGGCATCCGAATCGTTCCCGATCGCCATCGCGGTGCGCGACGACGCCCCCGCATTGCGAGACGACCTCAACGCCGCGCTCGCCCGCGACCGGGGGCGCATCGACGCCGTCCTGGCGGAGTACGGCGTTCCGCTGCTGCCGCTGCCGGCTACGCCGACGGGCGCGCCATGACGCTGCGCACGTTCACCGCCGTGCTGATGACGCTGTCGATCGTCGCCGCGTGCGAGCGCGAGTCGCGCGACTTTCCGCGCCCCGCGCCCGCCGCGGAGGTGGGCGATCTGCAGACGGCCGCCGCGATGATCGCGCACGACGAGCGCAATGCCTACGCGCTCGCCAAGGGCAAGAAGCTCTGGGGCTGGTACAACTGCAGTGGTTGTCACGCCAACGGCGGCGGCGGGTCCGGACCCGCCCTGATCGACGACGTCTGGATCTACGGCGGCGACGCGATCTCCATTTTCCAGACCATTTCGAACGGGCGGCCGAACGGCATGCCCGCCTTCGGCGACCGGATACCCAAGGAGGAGATCTGGGCGCTCGCCGCCTACGTGCGCTCGATGGCGGGGCTCGCGCCGCAGGACGCGGCGCCGAATCGCGATGACGCCTTCCTGACGCGCACGCCCGAGTCCTTCCAGGATTCGCAAAAGCCGGAGACCGCGACGCCGTCGTCCGCCAGCGGCCCCGCGCAATGAACGGGCTCCACGACGTCCGGCTGCCGGCGGGCCCGCAAGCCGCCGCGCTGTTCGACCTCTGGAACGTGATGCTCGTCACGTGCGCGCTGGTGTTCGTCGCCATCATCGTCGTGCTCGTGGTGGCCGTGTGGCGCGCGCCGCGGGGCACCGAGCGCGCGGCGCCCAACACGGTGGCGGATCCGAGGACGGAGACGGTGCTGCGGCGCTGGGTCGGCGTCGCGATCGGCGGCGCCTCCGTGCTGCTGTTCATGCTGCTCTTCGCCAGCTTCGTCACCGATCGCGCCATCGCCAGGCTGCCGCTCGACGACGCGGTCCACATTGCGCTCGTCGGGCATCAATACTGGTGGGAGGCCCATTACGACCCGAACGATCCGGAGCAATCGTTCGCGACGGCCAACGAGCTCCACATCCCGGTCGGGCGGCCCGTGCTGATAAGCCTGCGCGCCGACGACGTCATCCACAGCTTCTGGGTGCCAAGTCTTGCCGGCAAGAAGGACCTGATCCCCGGGCGCGAATCCACCATCGCGCTGCGGGCCGATCGGGCGGGTGTCTATCGCGGCCAGTGCGCGGAATTCTGCGGCTACCAGCATGCCCACATGGCGCTCATCGTCGTCGCCCAGCCGCCTGCCGACTACGAGCGCTGGCGGGCGCTGCAACGGCAGCCCGCGCTGGCCCCGGCGACCGCGCAGGCGCAGCGCGGGCGCGATCTGGTCGAGCACGCAAGCTGCGCGTTGTGCCACACGATCTCCGGCACCGCGGCCCGAGGGCGGCGCGCGCCCGATCTCACCCACGTCGGAGGCCGGTCGTCGCTCGCCGCGGGCACCCTGGAGAATACGTTCGCGGCCCGCGTGCAGTGGGTCGCCGACCCGCAAGCCCACAAGCCGGGCGTCGACATGCCGCCGTTCGCCGCTGCGCCGGCGGACCTGGCGGCGATTTCGGCGTATCTCGGATCGCTGCAATGACCGCCGCGAGCGGATCGTTTCCGTCGAAGCCGGGTGCGCGAAGACGAACGAGCGGCCGATCGGAGGCGCGCGCGGGCGAGCGCCGCCGCCTGCGTGACGGGCCGGGTCCCGGTTCGCTGGCCGCGGTGGAGCTCGAGCGCACGTGGACGGACCGGCCCGGCATCCGGGGCATCCTGAGCGCCAACGGGCACAAGACCATCGGGGTGCGGTTCATCGTCACCGCGCTGTGCTTCTTTTGCGCCGCCGGCGTGATGGGCGGCCTGATGCGTCACCAGCTTGGCGCCGCGAACGGTCATCTCGTCGGCCCCGACTTCTACAACCAGCTGTTCACGATGCATGGCACGACGATGATGTTCCTGTTCGCCGTGCCGGTGATGCAAGGTTTCGCGCTCTACCTGGTGCCGCTGATGATCGGCACCCGGAACACCGCGTTCCCGCGCATGACGGCGTGCGCCTACTGGCTGTATCTCATCGGCGGGCTGCTGCTCTTCGCCGGATTCCTGTCCAACACCGGCCCGGACGCCGGCTGGTTCGCCTATGTCCCTCTCGCCGGCCCCCAATACGGGATCGGCAAGCGGGAGGACGTGTGGAACATGCTCGTCACCTACAGCGAGGCGATGGGGCTGATGGTCGCCGTCGACATCACGACGACCATCCTGAAGCTTCGCGCGCCCGGGATGACGCTGCGGAACATGCCGCTGTTCGTGTGGGCGTCGCTCGTGACGTCGGTGATGATCATCTTCGCGATGCCCATGGTCATGCTCGCGGCGAACCTCGTCCAGTTCGACCGCATGCTCGGAACGCATTTCTTCAACCCCGCGGAGGGCGGCGACCCGCTGCTGTGGCAGCACCTGTTCTGGTTCTTCGGACATCCCGAGGTCTATTTCATTTTCGTTCCTGCGCTGGGATTCGTCTCGGCCGTGATCCCCACGTTTGCCCGCCGTCCCATGTTCGGTCACGACGCGATCGTGCTGTCGCTGATCGCGACCGGCTTCCTGTCGTTCGGGCTGTGGGTGCATCACATGTTCGCGACCAACGTCCCGGAGCTCGGCAAGAGCTTCTTCACCGCGATGAGCTTCATGATCGCCATTCCCACCGCGCTGCAGATCTTCTGCTGGATCGCGACTCTCGCGTCCGGTCGCCTGGTGATGCGAACGCCGCTGCTCTTCGTGCTCGGCTTCTTCGTCATCCTGCTGATCGGCGGCCTCACCGGCATCATGCTGGGCTCGGTGCCGCTGGACCTCCAGGTTCACGACACCTATTTCGTCGTCGCGCACCTGCATTACGTGCTGATCGGCGGCGCCGTCTTCCCGTTGTTCGCGGCGATCTATTACTGGTTCCCGAAGATCACCGGGCGGATGCTGAGCGAGCGGCTCGGGAAATGGCAGTTCTGGATCTTCTTCATCGGCGTGAACCTGACGTTCTTTCCGCTGCACGTGCTCGGCCTCGCCGGCATGCCGAGGCGGATCTACACCTACGGGCCCGAGACGGGCTGGGGCTTCCTGAGCTTCCTGTCGGCGGCAGGGCAGGTGATCAACGACGTCAGCATGCTGATCTTCGTGTGGAACGTGGTCCACAGTCTCCTCAAGGGCGCGCGGGCGCCCGCCGACCCTTGGGGGGGCGGCACCCTCGAATGGTCGGCGAGCTCGCCGCCGCCTGCCTGCAACTTCCTGGCGTTGCCTGTCGTTGCATCGCGCGAGCCTCTCTGGGTGCCGGCCACGGAAGTGACGCACGTCGCCGGATTGTCGGCGGAGATTCGCGAAGGCCTCACGACCACCGTGATCGACGCGTTGCCGGACACCCGCTACGCCTATCCCGAGCCGGAGATCTGGCCGTTCGTGGCGGCGGTGGCGGTGACGGTGTGGCTCGTCTGGTCGGTCTGGTCGGTCCCCGGCTTCGCATGGGGACTGATCCCTCCGGCCATCGCCTTCATCGCCTGGTACTGGCCCGACAAGAAGGAATCGATCAAGGAAGTGACGTGGGAGACGGCGCCGTGAAACGGCGGGAATTCATCCCGGCGAGCGTGCCGCCCGTGCGACGCGGCGACGCGCTCGACGTCGCCGCCCTTCCGAGCTACGGCTTCGCGCACCGGAGCCTCATGTGGTGGGGCAACGCCGGGATGATGGCGATCGAAGGCGTGGCGTTCGGCTTCATGATCGTCATCTATTTCTATCTGCGCAGCCTGTCGAACGCGTGGCCGGACGGCGGCCGTCCGCCGGACCTCCTGTTCGGAACCGTCAACCTGGCCATCACCCTTGCCAGCGTCGTGCCCAACTGGCTCGCGCAACGGGCGGCGGCGGACCAGGATCGCCGCAAAGTCCGCCGCTGGCTCTACGTCTGCGCCGTCTTCGGCGTGGCGCTGTGCGCGGTGCGCTGGCTCGAGTTCAAGGCGCTCAACGTCCGCTGGGACGAAGGCGCCTATGGCTCGGCGGTTTGGGTGCTGCTGGGCCTGCATTCGTTCAATCTCGTGACGGACGTGGCGGACACGTTCGTGCTGACCGCGGTCACGTACGCCGAGCCCTTCGAGGGCAAGCGCTTCGTCGACATCGCCGAGAACTGCGGCTACTGGTATTTCGTCGTGCTGACGTGGCTGCCCATCTACGCGGTGATCTATTTCGGCGCCCGGTTCTAGCCATGCGCATCTGGATCGCGCTTCTGGTGGCGCCCGTGGCGGCGCTCGCCGACCAGCTCGTTGCGATGTCGCTGGTGAGCTGGGGCTGCGCGCATCAGGTCACGTGGCCCGTGCACCTCTCGCACGCCGTGTGCCTGGCGATCACGGCGCTCGCGGCGGCGGGCGCGTGGGGGCGCTGGCGCGAAACGCCGGTGCCAGCGGGTGCGGGCGAGGCAACGATGCAGCTGCACTTCCTCGCCGGCGTCGCGATGACGGTCGCCGCGCTTTCCGCGGTCGCGATCGTCGCGATGTGGATTCCGGTGTGGATGGTGTCGGCGTGCATCGCCTAGCGCCGGCGGTGCTGGTTTCACTTGCGCCGCGGTTGGCGCTCGCGCACGCGGACACGGCCACCGGCTCCGCCGGGGATGCGCCGGGCTTTGTCGTCGCCCTGGCCCTGGTGATCGTCATCGGCGCCGGCCTGTATGCGAAAGGCGTCGGCGCGCTGTGGCGAAAGGCCGGCGCCGGACGCGGCATTCGCCGCAGTCAGGCCGGGAGCTTCGCGCTCGGGTGGGCGACGCTCGCCGGCGGCCTGCTCGGCCCCATCGACACGTGGGCGGAGCGTTCCTTCGCCATGCACATGGTCCAGCACGAGCTGCTGATGGTGGTGGCTGCCCCGCTGATCGTCCTCGGCCGACCGCTCGAAGCCTGGACGTGGGCGCTCGGAGCATCGCTGCGGCGCGTCTTCGCCGCCGCGGCGAAGGCGGCGCCGCTCCGGGCGATCGGCTACGTCGCAACGCTGTCGCTCGGGGCCTGGGTCCTCCATGCGCTGGCGCTGTGGCTCTGGCACCTGCCGATCCTGTTCCAGGCGGCGCTGCGCAATCCGCTGGTCCACATCGGGCAGCACGCATGCTTTTTCGCTTCCGCCCTCGCCTACTGGTGGTCGGTCGCCGGCGCGCGGACACGCGCGGGCAGCGCCGTGGCCTCCCTCTTCACTACCATGCTCCATACCAGCGCACTGGGCGCGTTGTTGACCTTCGCGCCATCGCCGTGGTACGGCATCGCCGGTACGCGCGCGTTCGGTCTCTCCCCGCTGGAGGATCAGCAGCTCGGCGGCCTCATCATGTGGGTGCCCGGCGGACTGGCCTTCATGATCGTCGGATTGATGATCGTGGCGCGGTGGCTCGCGCCGGCTCGGCTCGCGCCGAAAACGTGACCCGTCGGCGGACCGCCTGTCCAGTGCTCTCCACCCCCGGCGCCCCCGCGCTTGCGTTATCATCTGCCGCAGTTTTTTTCGCGGCTGTTTTTCGCTGTCGCGGCGTTCCGTTTTCATCGCCTGCTCGCGCGAGCGGGTCACACCAAGACTCGGAGAGCAGTCACGCGTCTCACCTCGTTCCTGCTTGCGTGCTGTTTCCTGGTCTCCCCGTTGGTCATGGGCGCGGAGATCAGGAACGTGCTCGTGATCTACTCCAACAATCGGCTGCTGCCGGCCAACATCGAGGCCGACCGCGGGTTCCGCGACAACATCGCGAACGCGGCCGGTCGCAACGTCGAGCTCTTCGCGGAGTTCCTCGACCGTCCCACGTTCTTCGGTCCGGCGTACGAGCAAACGATCGTCACGTATCTGACTGAAAAATACGTCACCCATCCGCCGGATGTGGTCGTTGTCTCCGGCAGTCCCGCGCTGGACTTCCTGCTTCGCCATCGCGCGGCCCTGTTTCCCGGGGTGCCGGTCGTGCACTTCAACGTGGACCAGCCATTCATCGCGTCGCTTCCCGCCGTGCCGGCCGATGTCGTCGGCGTGCCGGTGACCTACGACTTCGGGAGCACGATCCGCCTGGCGCTGCGGTGGCATCCGGCTACGCGGCGGCTGGTGGTGGTAACGGGTGCGAGCGTCACCGATCGCCGGTGGGAAGCGGAGATTCGCGCCGCAGCGGCAAAGCTCGGCGCCCCGCCCGCAGTCGAGTTCCTCGCGGCCTTGCCGAGCGCCGAGGTGACCAAACGATTGGGCGATCTCGGCAGCGGCGATGTCGTGTTCACGCCGGGATACTTTCGCGACGGCGCGGGACGCGCGTTCCTTCCGCGCGATTCCGCGGCGCTCATGGCGGCCGCGTCCGGCGCGCCGATCTACAGCCCCTTCAGCACGTTCATCGGCACCGGCATCGTTGGAGGATACATGCCGGCTGCGGCCGACATGGGCCGGCAGGCCGCGACGCTCGTCAACCGCCTGCTCGACGGCGCGACGCCGGCAGCGCTCGCTGTCCCTGCAGCCACGGCAGCGCCGGTGCAGATCGACTGGCGGCAGGCACAGCGCTGGAACGTCGCCGCCAAAGACATTCCGGCCGACGCCGTCGTGCACTTCAGGGAACCGACGTTCTGGGAGGCCTACCACGACGCGGCGATCATCGCCGCCGCCGTCTTCCTGCTTCAGGCCGGCCTCATTGCCGCGCTGCTGCTCGAGCGAAGCCGACGGCGGCGCACCGCTGTGGCGCTGGAGGAAAGCGAGGAGCGGATGAGCCTCGCCGCGCACGCCGCTCGTCTATCCATGTGGGTCTGGGACGTCACCCGCGACAAGATCTGGTCGACCGCGAAGCTGCGCCATCATGCCGTCTCGCCGGCGGAGTTGCCCGTGCCCTTCGATCAGGGGCTCGAGCGAATGCACCCCGCTGATCGCGACCGCGTCGACGAGGCGGTGCGACAGGCGCTCGAGAAAGGCGAAGACCTCGACGTCGAGTATCGCGTGGTCCAGCCCGAAGGCGGCGTGCGCTGGATCGCGGCGCGCGGGCGCACGGAAAAGGGGAACAGCGATCGCGTGATGGGGGTGGCGCTGGACATCACGGCGCGCAAGGTGGCGGAGCTGCAGGCCGAGCAGGACCGGTCGGCGCTGACGCACATGACCCGCGTGTCCATGATGGGGCAGCTCTCCGCGTCGATCGCCCATCAGCTGAACCAGCCGCTGGCCGCGATCCTGGGCAACGCCGAGACTGCACGCAAGATGCTCGACCGGAAAGTCCTCGACCGGGTCGAGCTGAAGGAAATCTGCGACGACATCGTCACGGAGGACAGGCGCGCGGCCGAGGTCATCCGCCGCCTCGGCGCCCTCTACAAGCGCGGCGAGATGAAGGTCGCTCCGTTCGACCTCAACGACCTCGTGCGCGAGACGCTCGATCTGGTGCGCACTGAATTGATGACCCGCCACGTGACCGCCATCACCGAGCTTGCCCCCGTGCTTCCCGCCATCGACGGCGGCCGCGTCCAGCTGCAGCAAGTGGTGCTGAATCTCGTCCTCAACGCCGCCGATGCCATGGCCGGCGTCGAATTGCCCGAGCGGATGCTCGTCGTTCGCACCGAGGCCGACGGCGCCCACGTCCGCCTGTGCGTCGTCGACCGCGGCACGGGCGTGGCCCTCGACGACATGAAGAACGTCTTCGATGCGTTCTGGAGCACGAAGGCTGGCGGCATGGGCATCGGCCTCGCGATCTGCCAGTCGATCATCACGGCGCACCGGGGCACGCTCACGGTCGCGAACAATCCGGACGGAGGGGCGACCTTCTGCGCCACGCTGCCCATGTGGCAGACCTGACATGCCGGCAACCGGCATCGACACCATCTTCCTGGTAGACGACGACGCCGCCGTGCGGAAGGCGCTTTCGCGGGTGCTGCGCCAAGCAGGCTGGACGGTCGAGACCTTCGCATCCGCCGAGGCGTTTCTCGCCCGGCCCGACCGCTCCCGGCGCGGATGCCTCGTCCTCGACGTCAGCATGCCGGGTCTCGATGGCCTCGCGCTGCAGCGCCGTCTCGCCGCCGAGGGTGACGGATTGCCGGTGGTCTTCCTCACCGGTCACGGCGACATCGCGATGTCGGTGCAGGCGATCAAGGCCGGCGCCGCCGATTTTCTCACCAAGCCCGTCGATTCGGAGGCGCTGTTGCGCGCCGTGCGGGCGGCTTCGGACGAGGATGCTTCGTCGCGCCGAACCCGAGCCGACGTCGCGGAAATGGAGCATCGGCTGGCCACGCTGACGTCGCGCGAGCGCGAAGTCCTCGTGGCGGTGGTCAAGGGGAAGCTCAACAAGCAGATCGCCGCCGACCTCGGGATCGTCGAGCAGACCGTCAAGTTTCACCGCGCGCGGATCATGGAGCGGATGCAGACGCGGACGGTCGCGGAGCTGATGCACATGGCGGCAAGGCTCGGGATCGCGCGCGACCCCGACTGAACCAAAGGTCAGTACCTGCCGGGTCTGCAACGCTGTACCGTGCGGCGGTGACCCGCGCCCATCCGCTCATCGCCGTGGTGGACGACGAGGCGCCCGTGCGAACCATGCTAGGCCGCGTGCTGCGCCTGGCCGACTATCGCGTGAGCGCGTTCGCGTCCGGCGAGGAATTTCTGGCGTCGCTGCCTGGCGAGCTGCCTGCCTGCGTCATCCTCGACGTGCACATGCCCGGTCTCTCGGGCCTCGACGTCCAGGCCCGCCTGCGCGCCGCGGAGCTCGACGTGCCCGTCGTGTTCATCACCGCGAGCGACGACGCGGCGCTCGACCATCTGGCGCATCGGGCCGGCGCCGTGTGCATGCTGCGGAAGCCTTTCTCCAGCAAGCAGCTGATCGAAGCCATCGCCGCGGCGCTGCGCAGCGGCCACGGCGTGGACTTAACCAAAGACTAGTTTCCACTCCTGCGCGGCAACGGTACACATGTGCTGCACTTCACCGGGCGTCGGCGCGCAAGGCACGGGATCGGTTACCGACCCGTTCCATCGCCTGCCGTCGTCCTGCGTATCGATGGTTCGCGTCACCTTCGTCAAGGAAACATTCATGCGTTCGATCGTCCGATCCTGGTGGCTCCTCGCGGCATTGGCCGGCGCGCTCGTTCCCGCGCCCGAGGCGCGGGCGGAGATGAGCGCCGAAGAGCTCGCCAAGCTCGCGCAGAATCCGGTGGGCAACCTCATCAGCCTGCCGTTTCAGAACAACACCAATCTCAATTTCGGCCCGGAAAAGGGCACGCAGAACGTCCTCAACATCCAGCCCGTGATCCCGATCTCGATCGACAAGGACTGGAACATCATCACGCGGACCATCCTGCCGGTGATCTCCATGCCGTCGCTGGCACCGGGCGACAGTCGCACCAACGGCATCGGCGACGTGGTGTTCACGGCATTCCTGTCTCCCGCCAATCCGGGCGAGTGGATCTGGGGCGCCGGGCCGGTCATCCAGCTGCCCACCAACAGCAACGAGGAGCTCGGCAACAAGAACTGGGGCCTCGGCCCCTCGTTCGTCGTGCTCCATCTCGAGAAAGGCAGCCCGTGGGTGTACGGCGTGCTGCTCAACAACGTCTGGTCGCTGACGAGCGACAAGCGCGGCGGCTCGTACAACAACGGGCTCATCCAGCCGTTCGTCAATTACAACTTCCAGGAAGGCCTGTACCTGACGAGCTCGCCGATCATGACCGTCGACTGGAAGGCGGAGAGCGGGCAGCAGTGGACCGTGCCCATCGGCGGCGGCGTCGGCAAGATCTTCCACCTCGACAAGCTGCCCGTGAACACGCAGATCTCGGCGTACTACAACGTCGTCAAGCCCGATTTCGGTCCCAACTGGCAGATCCGGGCGCAAGTACAGCTCATGTTTCCCAAGTAATCGCGTGGCTCGCTCGACGCCCGCGTCCTGCTCGACAAAATGCCGCTACGGGTCAAGACGGATTTTGAAATCGATTGCGAGACTGGTCGCGGGGCAGCGCTTGCGTGCATCGCGCGCGAGCTGAGACAAACGTTGTCACATCATTGGAGATCGTCATGAATGCTCGCTGGAAGATGCTGGTCGCTCGCGCGTGCGCTCCCCTGGCAGCCGTCCTGCTCGCGGCCTGCGCCGCCCCCGGACCGATTCCCGCAACGCCGCAGCCCGCGCTGGCGGCGATGGTGCAGCCGTATGCCGACGGACTGCGCAAGGCGGGCGTCAACAGCGTGCAGGTCTTCGGCAACGGCGCGCGCGTTCGCATGTCCACGACGTTCGGCGAGATCTATCTCAGATATCCCGCGACACTCAGTCCCACGGCATTCGCGGTCTACGTCGATCCCGCTTCGATCGACGTCGACTCCGACACGTACAACGCGGGCAACAGCGCACAGTTCGAGGCCGCGATCCGGGCCATCCTGCCGGCGGCGATCAAGTTCGCGAACGACAACAACGTCCGGGTTGCGGAAAACCGAATGGGCAAGAACTGATGCCGGTGGCGCGCTGACGGCTTTCCTCGTGTGCAGCAGCGCTGCGCGCTGCGGGCGGCGGTGGGCTTCCTCGGGAAAGCGTTCGCCAACTGACGCGCGACGGATCGCCGGCGAGAAGCGTCAGCGCGCGAGGGTGCAAAGCTGCTGCGTCGCTTCCTTGCAGCCGCCGAGGCATTTGACGTTGCCGTTCGCATCGGTCATGGCACTGCCGCCTGCCCTGGTCGAGCAGCGTGCCTTGCCGGTGTCGTCCATCGCGCAGAAACCCACGCCGCATTTCACGTTGCCGTTCTGATCGCGAAGCGCGCCTCCGCCCGCTTTCGCGCACAGCACCTTGCCGTATTGATCCGTCGCGCACTGCCCTTCTCCGCACACGACGTTGCCGTCCGACGTCCGGATGCAGTCTCCCGCGTGGGCAAGATCGCTCCCCGCCAGCAGAACGACGAAACCGCCGACCAAGGCGAGCGTGCGCGCGGAAAGTCTCATGTCGAATGCCTCGTGATGGGGATCAAGCCGCCGCCGGCTTGCCGACGCTCATGCGCGCCGCGCGCGACTGCAGGGTCGCTTCGACGATCTGCGCGACGTCGCTGCGCGGCGCGTCGTCGATCAGCGCCGCGACGCCGAGAGAATGCAGGTGATCGATCAGCGCGTCGTTCGACCGCACTTCGGGCGACAGCGTGAGGATGATCGCGGGCGGCTCCAGGTGAACCTCCTGGTGGGCGATCAGCAGACGGTGCATCAGCATCACGGTGACCGCGTCTTCTTCGGGCAGGTCGAGCTCGAGCACCAGCAGGTCGAAGCGCCGGAACGCGAGCTCGGCCAGCGCCGATTCGCCATCCGCGACTTCGATCACCGCGACGTCCTCCGCCTCGATCAGCGTCCGCAACGCGTGACGGACGATGCTGCGCTGGTGTGCGATCAGCACGCGCCAGTGCGGTCCGCTCGGCAGTTGCACGACGTTCGAGGGCACGGAGTTCCCCACGTCAACGGACAGCGATCACGAAGTGGTGCGGAATAGTGGGGCTTCGGCGGGGCCGGTGCAACCCTTCCGCGCATCGTTTTGCGCGCGAATAAACACACCGGCGGCCGGTTTATGACGTTGTCACGAACGCGCGTCACACGTTCGCATGCTCGCTCGCCGGGCGTCACGCGATCGCGTGCCCGCTCACGGCATCGGGACGGCCGCCACGGTATCGATGGCGTCCGGCATCGGGCGGCTGATCCGATGGGCGGCCCACCAGCGTGCGATGGCGCCGGCGATGGCGTCGATCTGCTCGGGTGGGACGTCACCCCCGGCGACACGAAGGACGTTGCGCCGCCGCCGCACGTCGAAAAACCATTCGACCGAGACGAAATCGAAACCGAACGAGCCCGCGTGCTTGACGGGCAGCCCTTGCGCGGCCAGGTCGTTGCACAGCGACGCCGCCGCGTGCTTGACGTCCTTCAGGCGCAGCGCGCCGCCGGGGGCCAGCGTGAAGTAGAGGCCATGCGGGAACGGGCGAATGGCGTCTCCGCTGCCGAGGCGCGCCGCCAGCGTGCGGGCGAGCCGCCGCGTCGCGCGAATCAGGGCCGCGGTGCGCGCGATGCTGAGCCGGCGATACTCCGCGGTGCCGGTGAACGGTGGGAAATGGGACGGCAACGCGGCGGTCCCGTACAGACGGATCGATTCGGCGATCGCGCGCAGCAGCGCCTTCATCGTCTCGTGCGCCGGTCCCGCGCCGTCCCATGCGAGAACGACCGAGCCCAGGCGCCCGTATTCGATGCCGAGCGAATCGAGCTTGGCGTGACTGCGAACCAGCACCAGCGGAACGCCCGCGGACGACGCCCAGCGCACGACGCGCTCCAGGCGTGACGACGTGGCGCCGTAGCACGTGGTGTCGAAGACGGCGAGGTCGACGTCACCGGCGGTCCAGGACGCGAAGTCGCCCAGGCCGCCCGCCGCGGCCGAGTCGAGCCAGAGCAGCCGCGCGGACGTGCTGCCCGGCGCCGCGAGCCGCCCGCGCCGCGCCCGCGATCGCATGGGCGCGAGCGTCACGCGCTCGCCGAGGCTTTGCAGCAGCTCGCGCGTCTCGCTGTAGCCGCCGGCGGCTGCGAAGACGGTCGCGCCGCGGTGCTCGCGCAACAGGCCGGTGACGACTGCCGCGATCGCGCTCATGCCCGAGGCCGTGTACAGCGTTTCGAAACGCAGCGCGGCCTGCTCGACGAGCGCTTCGTACACCGGCGGCCCGCGCACGTCGAGGTCCGCCCGCTGGTAGCCATAGGCGAACCGGTAGGCGCCCCACGTCCACTCCTCCACCTCGGGTCGCGCCGTCTCGGTGATGGCCCACGATTGCAGCGAGCGTTCGGCGCGCAGCGCCGCGGCGAGGCGGAACTTGCCGTCGATGACGGCGGCGCCGTCTGCGGCCGGCGGGAGCGCGAGCGGCGTCTCCAGGCACGCGTCGAGGAGCGTCATCTCGGCGGCCTTGCGCCGGAAGTAGCTCTGGGCGGGTCCTTCCCTCGCGTCGGCAGGCGCGGGGAACGCCCCTTCGTCCGGCGTGTAGGCGCGAGGAGGACAGCACTTTTGTCCTCCCGCCACTTCTCCGTACGGTCCCTCCCGACGCACACTCATCTCCAATCGGTCCGGCATGAGCACTCGCTCGTTTCACGCATTCTCGATCCTTCGCTCACCGCGCAACTCCACTCAAAAGGTCGCCATGAAACTGTTTCATCTCTATCCGATCGCCGACGGCATCGCGCACGACGGCAAGGCCCCCAGCGTGATCGTGCGCGCCGAAACCATGGAGCAGGCCCGGCAGCAGGCGCGCGACCAGTCGCCGGAGCCGGACCGCGCCGTGTGGGCCGATGACACGGCGAGCCTTTGCGTCGAGCTCGTTCCGGGCGGGCCACCTGGCGTGTTGATGACGGGCTACGAGGCCGCGGCGAACGCCAGCATCGGCTGACGCAAGAAGTTAGCGCCAGCCGCGGCGACGGACTATCGTCCCGGCGGCGCTCCGGTGTCGGACGAGTGCCCGAAGGCGCTCCTACACCGCGAGATCGGCATCACGGGTGTCGGTGGAGCCCCGACGCGCGCCGACGGAGCCCCGACGCGCGCCGACGGCCTGTCACGCCGTTGCAACAACGCCGTCGGGCCGTTCGACTACAATCCGCAGCGATCGACCTATCCGGAGCGTCGCCGTGGTCCGCCCTGCCTTCCTTTCCGCCCTCGTCGCCGCGCTGAGCCTCGCCGTCGTGGCCCCGGACGCGCTGGCCGCGTCGGCGGGGCTCGCCAACCCCGCATCGAAGAATTGCGCCGACAAGGGCGGCACGCTGTCGATGGAGAAGAACGGCGGCGGCGCCGAGTTCGGCGTGTGCACGTTCGCCGACAATCTGCAGTGCGAGGAATGGGCGCTGCTGCGCGGCGATTGCCGCGCCGGCGGCATCAAGGTCACGGGCTATGTCACGGCGGCGGCGCGGTATTGCGCGATCACGGGCGGTGCGTACGCCGTGACGGCGGCAGGCAACACGCCGGACGAGCAAGGCACCTGCACCTTCAAGGGCGGCAAGACGTGCCCTGCCGCGGCGCTGTTCTCGGGCGCCTGCAGCCGCAGCACGGTCAGGGCGACCCGCGCCGCCGCGACCACCACGCGAATCCAGGTCCGCTTCGCGTGCGGCGGCGGCAAGTTCATCGACGCGGCGTTCGTGAACGGCGCTTCGAGCGCCGTGGACCTCAAGCTCTCGGACGGACGCGTCATGACGCTGCCGCAGACCATGTCGGGGTCCGGCGCCCGCTACGCCAACGCCGGCGAGACGATCGTCTTCTGGAACAAGGGCAACACGGCGTTCATCGAGGAAGGCGGCAAGACGACGTTCGACGGCTGCGCGACGAAGCGCTAGGCCAGGCATCCGATGACCGCCTCGCGCCCGCCACCGCCGGTGCTGCGCCGCCTCGAGGCCGAGAGCATCCATATCCTGCGCGAGGTCGTCGCCGAGGTCGCGCGGCCCGTGATGCTCTATTCGATGGGCAAGGACAGCGCCGTCATGCTGCACCTCGCCCGCAAGGCGTTTTTCCCCGCGCCGCTGCCGTTTCCGCTGCTGCACGTCGACACGACGTGGAAATTCCGCGCGATGTACGAGATGCGCGACCGCGTCGCGGCCGAGCGGGGCATCGAGCTCATCGTGCACGCGAATCCCGACGCCGCAGCCCTCGGCATCAACCCGTTCACCCACGGTTCGCAGACGCACACGGACGTCTGGAAGACGCAGGGCCTGAAGCAGGCGCTCGACGCGCATGGCTTCGAGGCGGCGTTCGGCGGCGCGCGGCGCGACGAGGAGAAGTCGCGCGCGAAGGAGCGGATCTTCTCGTTTCGCACGGCCGCCCACCGCTGGGATCCGAAGAACCAGCGCCCCGAACTCTGGCATCTGTACAACACGCGCATCCACAAGGGCGAGAGCATCCGCGTCTTCCCGCTGTCCAACTGGACCGAGCTCGACGTCTGGCAGTACATCGCGCAGGAGCGCATCGCGGTGGTGCCGCTGTATTTCGCGGCACCGCGCCACGTGGTTGAGCGCGACGGCGCGCTGATCATGGTGGACGACGCGCGCATGCCGCTTCGCCCGGGCGAGACGCCCGCCCTACGCACGGTGCGCTTTCGCACCCTCGGCTGCTATCCCCTCACCGGGGCGGTGGAATCCGGCGCCGCGACGGTCGAAGCGATCGTCGCCGAGATGCAGCGCGCGACCACCTCCGAGCGCCAGGGGCGCGTGATCGACCACGACGCGGCGGCGTCGATGGAAAAGAAGAAGCAGGAGGGCTACTTCTGATGCAGGACACCGACCTCCTCCGCTTCATCGCCTGCGGCAGCGTCGACGACGGCAAGAGCACGCTGCTCGGCCGCCTGCTGCACGAGTCGAAGACGATCTTCGACGACCAGCTCGCGACGCTGGCGGAGGACTCGCGGCGCATCGGCACGCGCGGCGCCGACATCGACTACGCGCTGCTCCTCGACGGCCTGTCCGCCGAGCGCGAGCAAGGCATCACGATCGACGTCGCCTATCGCTATTTCGCCACGCCGACGCGGCGCTACATCGTCGCCGACACGCCGGGGCACGAGCAGTACACGCGCAACATGGTGACCGGCGCCTCGACCGCAGACCTGGCGATCGTGCTGGTCGATGCCCGCAAGGGCGTGCTCACGCAGACGCGGCGCCACAGCTACATCGTGTCGCTCCTCGGGATCCGGCATGTCGTCCTCGCCGTCAGCAAGATGGACCTCGTCGACTACGCCGAGTCCGTCTTCGCGCCCATCGCCGCCGCGTACCGCGCGCTCGCGCAGCGGATGGGGCTCGACGACGTCATGTATATCCCGATCTCGGCGGTGCACGGCGACAACATCGTCGCCGCCGGCACCCGGATGCCCTGGTACCGCGGGCCGACGCTGATGCAGCACCTCGAGGCGGTGCCGCTGGCGGAGGACGCCGCGGCGCTGCCGTTCCGCATGCCGGTCCAGTGGGTCAACCGCCCCGACCTGGCGTTTCGCGGCTTCGCCGGCACGATCGCCAGCGGGGCCGTCGCGCCCGGCGATCGCGTGCGCATCCAGCCGTCCGGCGTCGAGACGAGCGTGGCGCGGATCGTGGCGCCGGCCGGCGACCTGCCGCGCGCCGCCGCCGGCGACGCCGTGACGCTGACGCTGGCGGACGAGGTCGACGCAAGCCGCGGCGACATTCTCGCGGCGGCCGCCGCGCCGATGCAGGTGGCGGACCAGTTCGAGGCAACGCTGGTGTGGATGGACGCCGCGCCGATGCTGCGGGGCCGCAGTTACCTGATGAAGCTCGGCACCGGCACCGCCAACGCGACGATCGCGCCGCTCAAGTTCAAGGTCAACGTCAACACGCTGGAGCACGTGCCCGCTGACAAGCTCGAGCAGAACGAGATCGGCGTCTGCGACCTGGAGCTCGATCGCGCGATCGCTTTCGAGCCGTACGCGGTCAGCCGGGATCTCGGCGGCTTCATCCTGATCGACCGGATGTCGAACAACACCGTCGGCGCCGGCCAGATCCGCTTTGCGCTCCGCCGCTCGCAGAACATCCACTGGCAGGCGTTCGACGTCGACAAGACGGTGCGCGCCCGGCAGAAATCGCAGAAGCCCTGCGTGCTGTGGTTCACGGGACTGTCGGGCGCCGGCAAGTCGACGATCGCGAACCAGGTCGAGCGCAGGCTTCACGCGATGGGCCGCCACACGTACCTGCTCGACGGCGACAACGTGCGCAAGCGCCTCAACAAGGACCTCGGCTTCACCGCGGCCGACCGCGTGGAGAACATCCGGCGGCTGGCCGAAGTGGCCGCGCTGATGGCGGACGCCGGCCTGATCGTGATGACGGCCTTCATCTCGCCGTTTCGCAACGAGCGCAACATGGCGCGCGCGCTGTTCGCGCCCGGCGAGTTCCTGGAGGTCTACGTCGACACGCCGCTCGCCGTCGCCGAGCGCCGCGACGTCAAGGGCCTCTACGCCAAGGCGCGGCGGGGCGAGCTCGCCAACTTCACGGGCATCGATTCGCCGTACGAGCCACCCGAGGACGCGGAGATCGTCATCGACGGCGCGAACGCCGACCCGCAGGCGGCGGCGGACCAGATCGTCGCCGAGCTCGCGCGCCGCGGCATGCTCGACGCCTGACGCGGCGCGTCATCGCGGCGGCGCCGTCGGCGCTCAGAAACGATAGTCGAACTGCGCGAGATCGCGGGCGAAGCGGGCCGCGACGATGTCGCGCGTCTCGTCGGTGTAGTACTCGCGATAGTCGCGATGCGACGAGCGGTTGAGATGCGGCAGCGCCGCCGGGATCCCCAGCCGCCCGCCCACCTCGTCGAGATCCGCCTGCAGGCGCTCGTAGCGGCCGACGAAGTCCACGATGACCTCGCCGCCGTCACCGGTCACGTAATCGACCTGGTTGCGCGTGGTGCGGGCGGCGATGCCCGTCGTGGTGCGCGTGATGAAATCGCCGAACGTCGGCGCGTGCTGGCGGACGTAGAGCGAGAACGGATTGGGCGTCGTCACCTGCATGCACATGTGGTACCACGACACCAGCCGATCCCACGGATTGCGCACGAACGCGAACTTGAACGAGTCGCGCCACGTTTCCGCGGGCACCAGCGCGCGGATCTCGCGCGCCGTCAGATGCCGCTTGCCGTCGTGGGCCGTCGCGGCGATCGCCGGGTCGTGCCGCAGCAGCAGGCTCTCGATCGAGGCGCCGCCGGTCTTCTGGATGTGGACGAAGATGCACTTCGTGCCGGGCGAGACGATCATCGTCAGGCCGGCGCTCGGAGCGAGGTCGCCGGCGCGGGCGCGAGGGCCGCGGCGCGGATCCGCTCCACGCAACGCAGCAGGTAGTTGGCGAAGACAGGGTTGTTGGGGTCGAGCGCCTCGGCGTGCGTGCCGCCCACCTCGAAGCGCTCGAGCGCGCCGCTGAAGATCCGGCGCAGGCCCGCGCCGTCGGACCCGAGCGACCGTTGCCGGCTCGACAGGACATAGGCGGACCCGGCGTACGGCTGCGGCCGGTGGGCCGCGATCGCGCCCTCGAACGTCATCGCCACCTTGATCACCGCCTGCATGTACGCGGGATCGTCCACCGGTCCCGCGTTGCGGCCGCTGGCGTTGCGCGCCCTCATCTTGGTGACGAAGCGCTCCTCGCTCATCTGCGCATACCCCTGGTGCAGCAGCCGCTCCGGCGGGTCGAGCAGCAGCAACGGCAGCACCGTCTCGCCGGCTTCCTCCAGCCGGCGCGCCATCACCGCCGCGATATACGCGCCCGCGCACAGGGCGCCGATGAAATAGGGTCCGCGCGGACGCTCGCGACGCATCGCCGCGACGTAGTCGTCCGCCATCGCCTCCACGGTGGGATGCGGCTCGGCGAGCCCGTCGAGGCCGCGTGCCTGGAACACCCAGACCGGCTGGTCGTCGCCGAGAAGGCGCATGAACTGCGGGCTGACGAACGCCTGGCCGTGGCGGCCGTGCACGAGGAACAGCGGCGGCGCGCTGCCGTGCTCCCACAGCGGGAACATCACGGGCATCGCCGGGCGGCGCGTGCGGTCGACGGTGCCGGCCGCGCGAATGCGCGCCGCCACGCCCGCGACCGTCGCGTCCTCGTGCAGCTTCGCGACCTGCACGCCGAACTGCTCGCGCAGGCGGATCTGCAGCTCGACGCCGAGCAGCGAATCGCCGCCCTGCAGGAAGAAATCGTCGTCGCGGCCGACCGGCGCCAGCGCCAGCAGCTCGCCGAAGATCGCCGCGACCGCGCGCTCGACGTCGTCCTCCGGCGCGGTGACGTCGCGCGCAGCGTCGGTCGCGACGCTGGTGAGCGCCGCCAGCGCGTTGCGATCGACCTTGCCGCTCGCCGTGACCGGCATGGCGTCGACGAAGGCGATGGCGGCCGGCACCATGTACGACGGCAGGCGCGCGGTGAGATGGCGGCGGAGGAGCGCGGCATCGCGCGGCGCGCCCGGCGACGTCGTCACATAGCCGACGAGGCGCCCTGGCGCGCCTTGCAGATCGCCGGATGCCAGCAGCGCCGCGCCTTTGGTCACGCCCGGACACGCCGCCAGCGCGGCCTCGATCTCGGTGAGATCCACCGAGTGCCCACGGACCTTGACGCGGCTTCCCTTGCGGCCGAGGAAGCTCAGGTTGCCATCGGCGTCGACGCGGCCGACGTCGCCGCTGCGATATCGGCGGCCGCCGGGGGTGGACGGATCAGGCGCGAAAGCCAGCGCGTCCTGCTCCGGCCGGCGCCAGTAGCCCGGACTGACGTGCCGGCTGCAGACGACCATCTCGCCCGCCTCGCCCGCCGCTGCAGGCGTGCCGTCGTCGCGCAGGATGTCGACGCGCACGCCTGCGGGACACCGCCCTGCCGGCACGATCGGCGTGGCGGGCGGCGCGGTGCGATGATCGACGACGTGCTGCGCGATCAGTCCCACCTCGGTGGACGCGAGCTGGTTCACGAACACGCAATGCGGCGCGGTGTGCCCGCGAAAGAGATCGACGTCGCTCGCGAACACGGCTTCGCCGCCGAGGTCGACCACGCGCAGATGCGGCAGCACGCGGCCCGGCGCCAGCCGCTTGCCGAGCTCGCGGAACACGGTGGGGACGGCATGCAGCACCGTGATCCGCTGGCGGTCGAGCCATTCGGCCAGCCGCGGCAGCCCGTCGACTCGAAGGTCGTACGCGCACAGCGTGGCGCCGTGGAGCAGACCGCCGAAGACGTCCATGTTCGCGGCGTTGAAGCTCAGCGTGTACACCAGCGACAGCCGGTCGGCCGGACCGATGGCCAGCGCCTTCGCGTAGGCGTCCGCGAAGAACAGCAGGTTCTCGTGCGTCTGCCGCACGCCTTTCGGCTGCCCGGTCGACCCCGAGGTGTAGCAGAGATAGACCGTGGCGTCGGGCTGCACGGCGGGCATGTCCAGGCGCGCCGGCGAGGCGGCATCCGCGCCGATCAGCGCCTCGGCGTCGACGACCGCGCATCCCGCCGGCGCGATGTCCCGCGCCTGCGCCAGCAGCGCCGCCTCGGTGAGCATGACGACGGGCTCGCTGTCGCGCAGGATGAAGCGCAGGCGCTCGGCGGGGTCGCCGGCGTCGAGGAGCACGTACGTGGCTCCGCTGTGACCCGCGCCGAAGATGGACGCGATGGCCGGATACTTGCGATCGAAAAAGAGCGCGACGCGGCCGGACGTGCCCCCGCTCGCCGTGATGATCCGGCCGGCCAGCGCGGCGGCGTCCGCGTCGAGCTGGCGGTACGTGACGCGGGCGTCGCGCTCGACGAACGCCACGGCGTCGGGCTGGCGCTCGGCGACCGCGGCGAGCCGGGCGCCGATCGTGGCGCTCATCGGCGCGTCCTGCAATCCGGCATCATCGTTGGGCGGTCGGGTCGCAATGTGGGAAAATTCATCTTACACAGGGCCATTTGCACCGGCAACCGCGTACGTCCGCTGCGAATCCCATGCCCGCAGGCGACGCGCGCCGAATCCACACCGGGAAAACCGCATGTCGCGCACTCTCCTCGCACGTCCGCGCGTTTCGCCGATGCTGCGCCTTCGCATCGCCTCCGGGGCGCTTGCCCTCGCTGCCATCGTGCTCCTGCCCGTGCCGGCGCGGGCCGAGGCCGACACCGTGCGCATCGCGCGCCAGTACGGCATCGGCTATCTGCAGATCGTCGTCATGGAGCACGAAAAGCTCCTGGAGAAGCACGCGAAGGCGCTGGGGTTGTCCGACGTTAAGGTCGTGTGGAACACGTACGCCGACGGCACGGTGGCCAACGACGGCGTCCTGTCGGGCAACCTCGATTTCGTCGCCGGGGGACTCGGCTCGTTCGTGACGCTGTGGGACCGCACGCGGGGACTGCTGGACGTGAAGGGCGTGGCCGCGCTGAACTCGATCCCCATGCTCCTCAACACGCGCAATCCCAACGTGCGCACGATCCGCGACTTCACCGACGCCGACCGGATAGCGCTCGCCGGCGTCAAGGTGTCGTCGCAGGCGGTCACGCTGCAGCTCGCCGCGGCGCAGGCGTTCGGCGAGGCCAACTGGGCGAAGCTCGATCCGCTGACGGTGAACATGGCGCATCCGACCGCGATGCAGGCGCTGGTGTCCGGACGCGGCGAGGTCACCGCGCATTTCACGTCGCCGCCCTACCAGTACGACGAGCTCGCGCAGCCGGGCGTGCGCACGGTGCTGAACTCGTACGACGTCTGGGGCGGGCCGCAGACGTTCATCCTGGCCTGGACGACGTCCCGGTTTCGCGAGCAGAACCCGAAGCTCTACGCCGCGTTCCAGGCCGCGCTCGCGGAAGCCACCGACATCGTCAACGGCCAGCGCGCCGCGACCGCCGCGATGTACATCAAGGTGTCGGGCGACCGCAGCAAGTCGGCCGAGGAGCTCGCGAAGATGCTGGCCGATCCGCAGCTCCGCTTCACGCTCACCCCCGAGAACGTGCTGAAGTTCACCGCGTTCAAGTCGCGCAACGGCACGATCAAGGCGCGACCGGAATCGTGGAAGGAGCTGTTCTTCCCCGAGATCCATCCGGCGGCCGGAAGCTGAGCGC
>Ga0207691_10000353_pt1 | contig 46339 bp, 39 predicted proteins | sample KBSM13metaG_FD_184327 | JGI IMG/M metagenome (GOLD analysis project Ga0207691, IMG submission 184327) | Miscanthus rhizosphere microbial communities from Kellogg Biological Station, Michigan, USA - KBS M1-3 metaG (SPAdes) (version 2) | ecosystem: Host-associated > Plants > Roots > Rhizosphere >...
CAGCGCGATCTCGGCGCAATACAGCTCCCAGTTGCTCGTGAACGCGCCGCCGTCCTTGTTGCTGTCGCTGTAGCCGATCATCACGTCCTGCTCGGCGCCCGAGCGCTGCATCATCGCGGCGATTCCGGGCAGCGCGTAGTACTCGCGCATGATCGCCGCCGCGCTGCGCAGGTCGCCGATCGTCTCGAACAGCGGCGAGACGATCAACGACGTGACGGCGCCGTCGTCGAGCGTGCCTTTCACCAGCCCGGCTTCCTTGAGCAGCACCAGCACTTCGAGCAGGTCGCTCACGCTCTCGGTGTGCGAGATGATGCAGTGGCGCAGCGCGTCGCGGCCGTAGCGGCGCAGCATCTCGGCCGCGGTCTCGAAGATCGCCAGCTCCTTGAGGCTCGCTTCGCCGTACGCCTCGGCGCGCGCGCTCTCGACGACGCGCAGCGGCCGCGCATCGGCGAGGACGTCGAGGAGGACGCGGCGGCGCACGCCCTCGTCGAGCTTCGAATAGTCGCTCTCGATCCGTGCCACCGCGAGCAGCTCGGCGACGACGGCCTCGTGCTTGTCGGAGCTCTGGCGCAGGTCGACCGTCGCGAGGTGAAAGCCGAACACCTGCACGGCGCGAATCAGCGGCGCCAGGCGCGGGCCGATCAGCGCTTCGGCGTGGTGGCTGGCGAGCGAGGACTCGATCGTGCGCAGGTCGGCGAGGAAGTCGCTCGCCGACGGGTAGGGATCGCGCGGCGCGACGGCGTGGCGCAGCGCCTCGGTGCCGGTCAGCGCGTTCAGCGTCGCGGCGAGGCGTGCGTAGACGCCGATCAGCGCGCGCCGGTAGGGCTCGTCCTCGCGATGCGGGCTGCTGTCGCCCGACGCATCCGCAAGGCGCTGCATCTCGGCCGTCACCGGCTGCAGCGTCGCCGAGTTCGAGAGCTCGGCGCCGAGCTCGTGCACGTGCGTCAGGTAGTGGCGCAGCACCGTCTCGGTCTGCTTCGCGAACGCGGCGCGCAGGGTGGCGGCGTCGACGAACGGGTTGCCGTCGCGGTCGCCGCCGATCCAGTTCCCCATGCGGAAGAAGCTCGCGATTTCGTGGCCCGGGAGGGCCTCCTCGATCTCGCGATAGAGGATCGGGATCTGCGCCAGGAAGGTGGCGCGGTAGTAGCTGAGCGCGTTCTCGATCTCGTCGTCGACGCTGAGCTTGGCGGTGCGAAGCATCCGCGTCTGCCAGAGCTGGGTGACGCGAGCGCGCAGCAGCGCCTCGTTGTCGGCGAGCTCGCGCGCCGTCGCGCTCGGCGTGCGTGCGGCGAGCAGCTCGGCGATCGCGCGCTCGGCGTCGAGGATGCTCTTCCTCTGCACCTCGGTCGGATGCGCGGTCAGCACCGGAGAGATGTAGGCGCGCTTCAGCGTCGCGACGATCGGCGCAGCCCCGATGCCGCGCCGGGCCAGCCGCTCGAACGCCATCGCCAGCGAGCCCTCCTGGAGATGGCCCTGCCGTTCGTGCACCGCGCGCCGGCGCAGGTGATGGCGGTCCTCGGCGATGTTGGCGAGGTGCGAGAAGTAGCTGAAGGCACGGATGACGCTCACCGTGTGGTCGCCCGAGAGGCCCATGAGCAGCCGGTCGAGGGCGCGGCCGGCGCCGGCGTCGCGCTTGAGGCGATACGCGACGGCGAGCTGGCGCACGCGCTCGACGCGCTCGAACGCCACCTTGCCCTCCTGCTCGCGGATGACGTCGCCGAGGATCCGGCCGAGCAGTCGGATGTCGTCGACGAGGGGCTGGTTCTTCTCGGCTGCTCGCCGGGCGTCGTGCTGGGGTTTCGTCGTCACGGCAGCGATGATGCAGGAGACGTGCCTGCTAGCATGACCCGCATGGCCAGGCCCATCGTCATCGCCACGCGCGAGAGCCGTCTTGCGATGTGGCAGGCCGAGCACGTTCGCGCGCTGCTCATGCGCGGCGGTGTCGACGTCACGCTCCTGCCGATGACGACGCGCGGCGACCAGATCCTCGATCGGTCGCTGTCGAAGGTCGGCGGCAAGGGCCTCTTCGTCAAGGAGCTCGAGAACGCGCTCGCCGACGGCCGTGCCGACCTCGCCGTCCACTCGCTCAAGGACGTGCCGATGGACTTGCCGCCGGGCTTCACGCTCGCCGCAGTGCTCGAGCGCGAGGACGCGCGCGACGCCTGGGTCTCGAACCGCTACGCGGCGCTCGCTGATCTGCCGCAGGGCGCGGTCGTCGGCACCTCGAGCCTGCGCCGGGTCGTCCAGCTCGCCGCGCTGCGCCCCGACCTTCGCCTCGAGCCGCTGAGGGGCAACCTCGACACGCGCTTGCGCAAGCTCGACGAAGGCGGCTACGACGCGATCGTGCTCGCCGCCGCCGGCCTGGTTCGCCTCGGCCTCGGCGATCGCATCCGCGCCCGCTTCGCCGCCACCGAGATGCTGCCGTGCGCCGGGCAAGGCGCGCTCGCGATCGAGGCGCGCGCCGACGACGCCGCGCTGATCGCGCGTCTCGAAGCGCTCACCGATCGCGCCACGCGCCTCGCCGTCGTCGCCGAGCGAGCGGTTTCGCGCGCGCTCGGCGGCAGCTGCAGCATGCCGCTCGCCGCGCACGCCGCGTGGCGCGGCGACCTGCTCGAGCTCGACGCGGCGGTCGGTCATCCCGAGCGGCGCGCGGCGCCCTTGCTGCGCGCGCGCGCCGGCGGCGCGGTCGGCGACGAGCGTGCCGCCGAGGCGCTCGGCCGTCGCGCTGCCGACGTGCTGCTGGCGGCCGGGGCGGCGCCCTACCTCGCCGCCGCGGAACGACTCGGCGCGGGCGCCGACGCGTCGTGACGACGGCCGGGCGCGCGCGCGTCCTCGTCACGCGCCCGGCCGAGCAAGCCGGGCGCTGGGTCGAGCGGTTGCGTGAGCGCGGCCTCCTCGCCGACGCGCTGCCGCTGATCGAGATCGCACCGCCCGCCGATGCATCGGCGCTGCGCTCGGCGTGGGCCGGACTGGCGGCGTGCCGGCTGGTCGTCTTCGTGAGCGCGAACGCGGTGCTGCACTTCTTCGCCGAGCGGCCGGCCGGGATCGAGTGGCCCGACGGCATCGCTGCCGGCGCGCCCGGCAGCGGCACCGCCGACGCGCTGCGCGGCGCGGGCGTGCCGTTGGCGGCGATCGTCACGCCGGCCGCCGACGCGGCGCAGTTCGATTCCGAATCGCTGTGGGCTCGCTTGCACGGGCGCGACTGGCGCGGCGCGCGCGTCCTCGTCGTTCGCGGCGACGGCGGCCGCGACTGGCTCGCCGAGCGACTCGCCGGCGCCGGCGCGCAGGTCGACACGGTGAGCGCCTATCGACGCCTCGCGCCCGCCTTCGCGGGTGCAGCGCGCGATCGGCTCGACCAAGCGATCGCCGACCCCGACGCGGTCTGGCTGTTCAGCAGCTCGGAGGCGATCGCCAACCTCGAGCAGGCCGCCGGCCCCGGCCGCTTCGGCGCGGCGCGGGCGGTGGCGACGCATCCGCGCATCGCGGCGCGCGCGCGCAGCCTCGGCTTTCGCGTCGTCGTCGAGGCGGCGCCGGGGCTCGATGCGGTGATCGCCTGCCTACAATCGATCCAACCGTGAACGACGATCCTTCGCCTGCCGCTGCGCCTCGCGATCTCGCCTTCTCGCCGGTTGCTCCCGCCCCCGCAGCGCCCGCAGCGATCGACGCCGCGGAACCGACACGGTCGCGCGTGCCGCGCGGCCTGTCGCTCGCGGTCATCGTCCTGGCGCTGCTCGCGGTCGTCGCCCTCGGCTTCGCCTGGCGTGCCGACCAGCGCGTCCGCAGCAGCGAGCGCGAGCTCGTCCAGCGCCAGCAGGACAGCGCGCTCCAGGTCACCGAAGCGGCGCTGCTCGCGCGCCAGGCGCAGGAGGCCGCACGCGACGCCACCGCCAAGGTCGCGCTCCTCGAGGCGCGCCTCAACGAAGTCGCCGTCCAGCGCGGTCAGCTCGAGGCCCTCGTGCAATCGGTGGCGCGTTCGCGCGACGAGAACCTCGTCGCCGACAGCGAAGCGACCTTGCGCGCCGGCTTGCAGCAGGCCGCGCTCACCGCCAGCGCCGAGCCGGTCGTCGCCGCGCTGAAGCAGATCGACGAGCGTTTCGCGCGCGCGAACCAGCCGCGCCTGGAGCCGGTGCGGCGTGCGGTCGCGCGCGATCTCGACCGGGTCAAGGCGGCGAGCGTCGCCGACGTCGCCACGCTATCGATCAGGCTCGACGAGGTGGTTCGCCTGGTCGACGAGCTGCCGCTGCTGTCGGCCGCCGAGCCGCGCCGCGATCCTGCGCGCGGCGCGGCCGTCGCGGCGGCGCCCGCCTCGGCCGCGTCGGCGAGCGGCGTCGGCGGCTGGCTGTCGCGCGAGTTCGGCCAGGCGGGGCGGGCGATCGTCGAAGGCACCTGGTCGGAGATCCGCTCGCTCGTTCGCGTCACCCGAATCGACCAGCCGGAGGCGATGCTGCTGGCACCGGAGCAGGCGTTCTTCCTCAAGGAGAACGTCAAGCTGCGCCTGCTCAACGCGCGCCTGTCGCTGCTCGCGCGCCAGTTCGACGCGGCACGCGGCGACCTGCGCTGGTGCAAGGGAGCGATCGAGCGCTATTTCGATCGCTCGGCGCGGCGCACGCAGATCGCGCTCGACCTCGTCATGCAGGTCGAGCAGCAATCGCGCCAGTCGGCGCCGGTCCGGCCCGACGACACCTTCGCCGCGCTCGCGGCCGTTGCACGCTAGTCGTTCGTGCGTCTCGCGATCTGGTTCGTTCTCCTGTTCGCCGTCGCGGTCGTCGCGGCGGCGACTTTCGGCACCAATGACGGCCTGGCGAGCTTCTACTGGGGATCCTGGCGGCTCGATCTGTCGCTCAACCTGTTCGTGCTGCTGCTCGTCGGCACCTGCTTCCTGCTGGTCGCCGTCATCCAGGCGATCAACTCGCTCATCGGCCTGCCGCAACGGGCGCGCGAATGGCGCACCGCCCGGCGCGATCGCACCGGCCAGGCGGCTTTGCGCGACGCGCTGGCGCAGTACTTCGGCGGCCGCTACACGCGCGCGCAGAAGTCGGCGCAACGTGCCCTCGCGATCCAGGCCGAGACGCCCGAGCTCGCGCAGGACAACGAGTTCACCGTCCTCGGTCACCTGCTCGCCGCCGGCAGCGCGCATCGGGTCCAGAACCGCGCCCTGCGCGACGAAGAGCTGCGCCGCGCCCTCGAGCTCGCCCATCGCAGCCCGGCGGCGCGCTCGGCCGAGGAGGGCGCACGGCTGCTCGCCGCCGAATGGGCGCTCGACGACCGCGACGCGCCGCGCGCGATCGAGCTCCTCAACGCGCTGCCGGTCGGCGTCGCGCGGCGAACCCACGCGCTGCGTCTGAAGCTGCAGGCGGCACGGCTCGGCCAGCTTCCGCAGGAGGCCTTGAAGACCGCGCGCCTCCTGATCAAGCACCAGGGGTTCTCGGCGGTCGCCGGTGTCGGCCTGGTCCGCTCGCTCGCGTTCGAATCGCTCGACACCGTCCACGACGTCGATCAGCTGCGCCGGCTCTGGCTCTCGTTCGATCCCGCCGATCGACGCGATCCCTTCATCGCGTCACGCGCGGCGACGCAGGCCAGCGCGCTCGGCGCCGACGACGACGCGCGCGCCTGGCTGCGGCCGCACTGGGACCGGGTCGCAGAGCTCGGCGCCGAGGAGCGCGCGGCCATCGCCGAGGCGCTCGCCGGCGCCGCGGCCGGCATCGGCGCGGAATGGCTGCCGCGCCTCGAGTCGGCGGTGCAGGCGTTGCCGCGCGACGGCGCGATCGCGCTGGCGGCCGGCAGCGCGCTGGCCGCGCGCGGCTTGTGGGGCAAGGCGAGCGCCCTCCTCGAGCAGGCCGCGAGCGACGTGGCGCTGGGCACGGCGGCGCGCCGCAAGGCCTGGATCGCGCTCGCCGAGCTGGCCGCGCAGGAGGGGGATGCGAGCCGCGCGGCGCGCTGCTACGAGAGCGCTGCACGCCAGGGGTGAGCGGGTCGCGCTGCTACAATCACGAGTTCAGCGGCTGTAGCTCAGTTGGATAGAGTACTTGGCTACGAACCAAGGGGTCGTGGGTTCGAATCCTGCCAGCCGCGCCACATTCCCGCTCTGAATCAACGGCCTGCGAGCTCGCGCTCTCAGGCCGTTTTTGCTGTGCTTCGGGCGTGGACATGGAAGCGTGCGTGCGTCGGACAGCGCTTGCCTGGCTCCGCGTCGGTATGTCTGGTCAGGGATGTCCGGTGCATCGGCGCATCGGTCTGCGCCGGCTGAAGGTGCTTGGCTCGACCCCCGGATCAAGGGGGGTGGCAGCGAACGATCACTGCATAAGAATAAGTCGTTTCTAAGTGTGGCTCGGCACGATCCATCGGCGCCTGTCCACCCAGACACGACGAGTACCGATGTCGACCCGGTCTCCGAGTGAGAAGGTGCTGGCGATGGAATCAATACAGCAACTGAGGGGCTGCTATGTCGCATGAGTGCACTCACACCGATGGCCATTCGCCGATAGCGGTCCTCCTCCGGGCCTGGCGTTCGCTCGGCAACGTCGTCAAGAAGGTTGCCGTGACGCTGGTGGCCGTCGCGGCCACGGCGTCGGCGGCGCATGCCGAGACGCTGCTCATGCCGGACCGCGACTACCTCATGGGAGCGAGCGAGGTCGTGTGGGGCATCAGCACGCTCGCCAACGGCACGGCGTTCACGCTGGATTACGGCGACGGGTCGCCCGTGACGTCCGGCAACGTGACCGATCGGTCGTACATCGCCTTCAACCACACCTACGGCATCAGCGGGCAGTTCACCGTCAAGCTCACCGTCGGCGCCGAGTCGGCGACGGCCACTGTCCGGGTGTTCAACGGTGCATTGCTTTCGGCAGCCGACCTGCGCGGCCTGAAGATCAACAAGGCGATCGAAGACGGGCTACGTTACCTGTGGACGACCCAGTCGAATCGCACCACCTTCAACACGAATCCCGAAACGTCGTGGGACAACAGCTATCCGCGCGTCGGCACGTCGTTCGCCGTGCTCGCCTTCGAAAACCACAACTACAAGCTGCCGAACGACGCCAGCGTGCCGACCGGCATCTACCCGAAGTACGTCGTGCAGCGCGGGATGAACTACATCGTCGCCAACCTGCAGCAGCAAACGCTGAACACCCAGACGGCGGGCAATCCTTGCGTCGGTATCCCGGCCGAGCCGACGAACTGCATCGGCCTGTTGAATCCGGATAGCGACCCCGGCTACGGCACGTCGATCGCCGTGCTGGCCGTGCTGGGAAGTTCGGCGCTGAATCGGCCGATTCCCGCGGGTCTGGCGGGTGGGACAGGTGCCTACGTCGCCGGCAAGACGCTGGGCGAAGTGGCGCAGCGCCTCATGAACACGGTGGCCTGGGGCCAGAACGACGGCGCTGCCGGCTGCGTCGGCCGCGGCGGCTGGTACTACACCTTGACGAACAACGCCTGCACGACATCGGACGGCTCGACCGTCGGCTGGAACGTGCTGGCGCTCCTTGATGCCGGCGCCAGTGGCGTCGCGGTGGCGCCGTTCGTCGCTACCGAGTTTGCCTTCGACGTCGCGTCGTCCGGCAACACCGACGGAAGCTTCGACTACAACGCGGACAACAATCCCGCCAGCGACAGCCTGCCGAACCTCGCCCGTGCCGGCATCTATCTGTCGAGCCTGTTCTACAGAGGCGTCGTTCTGGGCGACCCGCGGGTGACGGCAGCGACCAAGGCGATCAACGACCGCTGGAACGGCAGCCTCTCGGGTGACTACACGTCGACCTGCGGCCTCGGCAGCGTTCCCGCGACCGGTCAAAGCGCCCAGAACAAGGGCTGCGCTTATGGTATGTACAACGCCTTCAAGGGGCTCAAGCTCTACGGCATCAACTCGCTGGCTGCTGCCAGCGACTGGTATGCGGAATACCAGGACTTCCTCGTCCTGACTCAGACGAATCCCTTGACCACGGCCGGCGGCCAGTGGGGCAGCATGGTGTTCTCGTGCTGCTACAACAGCGTGCCGTTCAATACGGCCATCGCCGAGCTGATCCTCGCGCCGGTTGCCCTGGTCGCCCCTGATCCGGGCTTGTTCTCCACCGTGGGTCTTTCGCCGGCCAACGCCACCAACCCTGTCGGCACGGATCACACCGTCACGGCCTTCGCTCAGAGCACCAATGGCGCCCCGGTCCCCGGCGTGACCATCGTGTTCAGGGTGCTCGGGGGCAGCCAGAACGCGGGCAAGACCGGAACGGGCACGACCGGCGCCGACGGCAAGACGTCGTTCACGTATCACGACGACAACGGAGCGGGCGTCGACACGATCCAGGCCTTCATCGGCGCGACGCTTTCGTCGAACGTCGTGACGAAGACGTGGGTCAATCCGACGATCGCCTGCGACGTCAACGGAGACAACAAGGTCACGAATGCGGACCTGGTCCTGATTCGTGCGAAGAGCGGTCAGGCCGCCACCGGGCCGAACGACCCCTTCGACGCCAACCACGACGGCAAGATCGACGTGGCCGATGTCCGCTACTGCCAGCTCAGGCTGACGCCTCCGTGATGTGCACCAGCCAATCCCTGCCACGCCGCTGCGACCCTTGCAGCGCGTCGGCAGGGAGCCGCGCCGAACCCGAGTTCATCCGTTTACGTGGAGACCTGCAATGAAAACGATTCATCGGACCCTTCAGCGGCTGGCTCTGGCGGCGGTCGCTGCGACCGCATTCCTCTCGCAAGCAGAGGCAGCGCCGGTCGTCAGCGTCAGCCCGGCGAGCCAGACCATCGGCGTCGGCGGCAACGCCGCGGTGAACATCATCGTCAGTGGCCTGAGCCTGACCGATCCGACGGGCGGCTTCTCGCTGACGCTCGGGTTCAACAACACGTTCGTGTCGGGTGTCAGCTTCCTGAACGATCCAGGCCATCTGATGGGCTTGGCCCCGCTGGATCTCAGCGGTGGCTTTGGCGGCGGCTCACTCGATCTTTTCTTCGTCGCCGATGCGACGGCGACACTGGCGACATTGGCAGCCGCGGAGGGGACATCCTTCACGCTCGCGACGCTGAGCTTCATGGGCACGGCGGCAGGGCTCAGCCCGCTGACGTTGTCGAACGTCGTTCTCTCGAACTGGAACGGGGACTCGACCCTGGCGGGAGTGTCGGCGGTGAACGGCTCGATCTGCGTTTCCGTGACCGGCGAACCCTGTGTGATCAACGCGATTCCGGAGCCCGAGACGATGCTTCTTCTGGCGACGGGCCTCGCCGCTCTGGCCCTTCGGCAGCGACGTCGGAGAGCGTAGCGCAGACGATTGCCGGGGCCGCTGCCAGCAGCGCGAACCTGGCGAGTGAAGGCAGAACCTGAAGGCGGCTAGCGCCTGCAGGTTCTGCCTTCTTTCATTGTCGCGCGCCGAAGGCGGGCAGTTCCCCCGCAGCGAGCCGAGCGAACGACCCAGCCGCACTCGCAATCGCGGGGTTTACACAGACATCTCTCGCGCCGCATCATCGGCGCTCGTTGCGGGCTGATGCCTTCGCGGCACCCGCGCTGTCGCAATCCCACGGAGGTTCACGGTGCCCGGTGCCGCTGCTGCGTCACGCATGCCACGTCAACCGCCGGCCGGGGCGCGCGACGTGCCGCTCGTGAAACCCCCCCGAACCCTCGATCCGAGGCTCGCGCTCGCACTGCCGCTCGCCTTCGCGGTCGCGCTGGCCGCCCTCGGCCTCCTGCCCTCGGTTCGTCGTCATGCCGTCGAGATGGAGTCGATCTGGGGCGCCGCGGGCGTGCTCGTCCTCTGGACCGCCATGCTCTTTCTCGTCGTGCGGCGCCAGAAGCGGTCACTGGTGCTGGAAATCGACTTGCGCAAGCAGCATTATCTGCAGGCCTGCACGCAATTCGCGGTCATGCTGTATTGGGGCTGGTACTGGCGCCAGGTGTACGACTCGTTCCACCTTCTCGCCGCCCAGCTTCTGTTCGCCTATGCCTTCGACATCCTGCTCGGGTGGTCTCGCCGCCAGACGTACACGCTCGGATTCGGTCCGTTTCCGATCGTTTTCAGCATCAACCTGTTCCTGTGGTTCAAGCCGGACTGGTTCTACCTCCAGTTCCTGATGGTGGCGGTCGGATTCCTCGCCAAGGAGTTCATTCGCTGGGACAAGGACGGACGCCGCGTTCACATCTTCAATCCCTCGTCGTTTCCGCTCGGCCTCTTTTCGCTCGGCCTGCTCGTCACCGGCACGACCGCGATCAGCTGGGGTCAGGAGATCGCGCAAACCTTCGAGCTGCCGCCGCACATCCGGCTCTTCATCTTCCTGGTCTGCCTGCCGGGCCAGTTGCTCTTCGGCGTGACGACGATGACGATGTCGGCGGTCCTCTCCGTGTTCGCGTTCGGGCTCGGCTGGTACGCGGTCTTCGGCACCTATTACTTCGTCGATGCATTCATTCCGGCGGCCGTGTTCCTGGGCATGCATCTCCTCTTCACGGACCCGTCGACGTCCCCGCGCACCGAGCTCGGCCGCGTCCTGTTCGGCGTTCTCTACGGGCTTGGCGTCATCGCGCTGTTCGGTCTCCTCGGCCGTCTCGGCGCGCCGACGTTCTACGACAAGCTGATGGCCGTCCCGCTGCTGAACATGACGATCCAGCTGATCGACGCCGCTGCCCGGTCGAAGTGGCTGCGCAGCATCGATCCGGCGCGCCTGGGCCGGGCGCTGCAGGGTCGCCGGCGCAACCTGGCCTATATCGCGATCTGGGCCCTCGCGTTCGTGATCGTCAGCGACCCGATGGCCGCCTATCGGCCGCGGCGATGGGTGCCGTTCTGGCAGGAGGCCTGCATCGAGAACCGGCACAACGGCTGCCTGGTCCTCTCGCAACTCGAAAAGCAGTACTGCACCCAGGGATCGGCGTGGGCGTGCAACGATCTCGCCATCCTCCAGGCGTCGGGTCGTGCCGCGCAAATCATGCCGACGCAAGAGGCTTTCGGGCGTGCATGCGCGCTGGGGATGCCCGCCGCTTGCGGCAACCTGTCGATGGCCTCCGCCGGAATGCAGCCTATCGCCACGATGTTCCGGCGTTCCGCGCCGACCCCCGCCGACTATCCGATCCTTCTTCAGGAGGGACAGGGTCAGGTCGAAGGCCTGCCGCCGGCCGAGCTTTACGAGCGCGCCTGCCGTCAAGGCTGGGCCGATGGTTGCGTCCGACTCGCGGGCGTCCATTTCCTCGCCACCGGCGGCGACCGCGACGTTCCGCGGGCGGTGATCGCGCTCGATCGCGCCTGCACCTTGCGATCGACTTCGGCGTGCGCCGATCTCGGCGTCATCCTGCAGGAAGGCGACGGTGTTCCGAGCGACCCCGAGAAGGGTCGCACGTATCTCAAGCGCGCCTGCGACGGCGGCTTTCGCGCCGCCTGCAACCGGCTCGAAGGCGCTGCTCAAGGCCGCGCAGGAGGCTGAATGCGGATCGCCGGAGGCTCTATCGGAGATCGTGCGTCCTCTCGACGCGCTGGCCGCGACCGTGAACGAGGCAGCGGCGCGGATCTACGACGCCGTCCAGCCGGTGATGGCGTTCACCGGCACGATCGTCGTTTCCGTGAACGGCGCGAACGGAGCCTGCACGCGGCGCACGGCATCGATGTCCGGCGCCTCGAGAAGCGAGTAGTTGGCCGACCGGTCGACTGCTGCCCATTCGCCGCGAATCGTCACGTCGGCCGGGATCGACGCGTAGAACGACTTCGCGAGTGCGGCGAGCTGGCCGTACTGTTCGGCGCCGAGGCCGGGCCGGGTGCGGCTGGTCAGAAGAAACAGCATGGGGTGGGCTCCTCGGCGCGACTCGACGAGCATCTTGCACTGCGTGCGCCGGGCGCCGCAAGCGAATCACGCCGCGGCAGCGCGCGCGCCAGCGGGGCTCCTGCGCGCGGTCGCAACGCCGGCGCATGGCATCATCGCTCGACGACGGCAGAGCCGCCTCGGGCGAGCGATCGCGCCTCGATCCAACATTCATGCAGCAGGGAGAGACGGCCGACATGATCACGCTCACCGGCTCGCCGGCGCTCAAGGTCCAGGTGATGTGCGAGGGCATCCGCTACACGCCCGCGCTGGGCGCCGCGGCGGCGCATTCGATGCCGAATTACTACCCCTACCGGTTCAAGGAAGGCGAGCGCGACCCCACCGGCCGCGGCATCGCGACGATCCCCTACCTGATCAATACGCCCGACGGCACCGAGATCCGAATCATGGGCAACGGCGACTCGCCGTGGCACGTCGAGGGCTCTCGCGACGACGGCTATCTGCTGATCGACGATCGCGGCGGGCACCAGGTGCCGATCGAGTTCGAGCCGCTGCGTCCCTGGCTCACGCAAAAGACCGCCGACGGGCTGCCGTTCTCGCAGGCCGGCGTCACCACGCACGGCGACATGCTCGTCATCAACGTCGCGCCGGGCTGCGAATACTTCCTGCACAAGCACGACGGCGTCTCGATGCGATGCACCTTCTGCGCCTACGGCGCGCCCGACGAGCGCACCGTGCACCTCGGCCAGAAGACCGGCCGGGTCGAAATCCCGCCGCCCACGCTCGACCGCATGGCGGAGGCGCTGCAGGCGGTCATCGATCAGACCGAGATCCGCCACATCTACCTCGTCGGCGGATCGCTCACCGATGCAAGAAAGGAAGGCGAGCGCTTCCTGCAACTCGCGCGCTTCGTGAAGCAGGTCAACAAGCGCGGCATCCCGGTGGCGCTCGGTTCGGGCGCGCTGCCCGACGAAGTCATCGAGCAATTCCATGCCGAGCGACTGGTGCAGCACGTCTGCTTCAACCTCGAGATGTGGTCGGAGCCGCTGTTCGCGAAGGTGTGTCCCGGCAAGAACCGCTACGTCGGCTACGGCCGCTGGATCGAGTCGCTCGAGACGGCAGTGCGCCTCTGGGGCCGCGGCAACGTCTACTCGGCGATGGTCGCGGGCATCGAGCTCGAGCCCGAGCACGGGCTCGAATGGGAAGAGGCGGCGCGGATCGCGCTGCAGGGCGCCGAGGACCTCTGCAGCCGCGGCATCATCCCGATCTACTCGCTCGTCTGGCCGGTCGGCGGGCGCACCCGCTCGGACTTCCATGCCCGCATCCGAAGCTATTTCGAGACGCTGAACTCCGGCTACCAGGAGATCCGCAAGCGCCATGGCCTGACGGTTTCCGAAGGGTTCATGTGCCATCGCTGCGCCTATATGCAGCTCGAATGCGACCTCGACCGCACGGGGCTCATCGCCGCATGAGCGCGACAGCGCCGCCCGCGTCGCGGGGACCCGACCCGTCGTCGATCGTCCGCCTGAGCACGGCGTACTGGGACAGCCAGACGCTGCTGACGGCGAACCGGCTCGGCGTGTTCGACTTCCTCGCCGATGGCGCCCGGACGCCCGACGAGGTCGCTGCCGGCCTGCAGCTCGATCCGCGCAGCACGGGCCTCTTCCTGCGCGCGTGCGTCGGCCTGGGCTTCTTGGTCGACGAGGCCGGTCGTTTCGCGAACGCGCCCGTCGCGGCGATGTTCCTGGTCAAGCGCAGCCCCGCCTTCATGGGCAATGCCATCCGCTACAGCGACCAGCTCTACGCCACCTGGGGACGTCTCGAGGACGCCTTGCGCTCGGGCCAGCCCGCCCTGGCCGCCGAGGCTTACCTCGGCGACAACCCGGTGCGCACGCGCACCTTCGTGCAGGCAATGCACGAGCGCGCCGTCGGCGTCGCGCGGGCGCTGGTCGGCATCCTCGATCTCAAGGGCCGACGCTCGATGCTCGACGTCGGCGGCGGGCCGGGCACATATTCCGTGCTGCTCACCGAGCGCTTTCCCGGCCTCACCGCCGAGGTCCTCGAACTCCCCGGCGTTGCCGCCGTCGCGCGCGAGCTCGTGGCGGCGGCGGGTGCGAGCGATCGCGTGGCGCTGCGTGACGGCGACTACCACAGCAGCGACTTCGGCTCGGGCAAGGACGTCGTGCTGATGTCGGGCATGTTCCATCGCGAGACCGAGCAGGCCTGCCGCCGGCTGATCGCCCGGGCTGCCGATTGCCTCGAGCCGAGCGGCCTGCTCGTGGTGAGCGACGTCTTCACCGACCGCGGCGGCACCCAGCCGACCTTCGCGGCGATGTTCGGCCTGAACATGATGCTGACCGCGCCCGACGGCGGCGTTCATTCCGACGCCGATGTCCAGACCTGGATGGCGGACAGTGGCTTTCGCGAGCTGCGCGTGGTGCCGCTGCCGCCGCCGATGCCTCACCGCGTCGTCCTCGGAGTCAAGCCATAGACCGGCGGCGCAGCTTTCTCGCGGCGCTCGCCTGGGTCACGGCGAGCGCAGGTTCGCGCTCGCTCGCGCAGACGCCGCCGCCGCCGCGCGTCGGGGCGATGAAGCCGCTGGGAGGAGACCGCTACCAGATCGGCGCCGTCGTGGTCGACAAGCGAGCGCGTCGATTTTCCGTTCCGGGCCGTGTCAACGTGACGGGCAAGCCGCTCGAATACCTGGCGACCGCCCCTGGTGGCATGAAGGCCTACGAAACGCTGCTCGAGATCGACACCACCGGCAGCGAGTTCAACCTCGCCTGCATCCTGGTGGGTCTGGAGCGCGACCCCAAGCTGAGCCCGTTCGCGCGCTACAACCAGGCGCCGCTGCCGGGCCAGCGGATCGCCCTCTCGATCGCCTGGTCGGAGGGCGGCAAGCGCCGCCAGATCTCGGCCGCGGAAGCGATCCTCAATCCGGAGGCCGGCGTGAAGGCGGAAGCGGTCGAATGGGTCTACACCGCGCCGGCGGTGTCGGACCCGGCTGCCGGATTCGTCCCCGACCTGACCGGCACCCTGGTCGGCTTCGTGCACGATCCGAACTGCATCATCGATTCGGTCGTCGCCATCGGCATCGGCGCCTATGGCTCGGTGCGCGGCAGCGCGCTGATGCCGCCGGTCGGCTCGGCCGTCGAGCTGATCGTCGACGCCGCGCCCGTCGCCAAGTGATCGCGGCACGCTGGGGGATGCTGCTCGTGGCGGCCTTGTCGATCCTCGCGGCCTGGGGCGCGAACTCGGCGCACGCGCAGCCGTCGGCGCTCCGGGTCGACGTCACGGCGGTCATCGGCGTGCTCGCTCCCCTTTTCTGGCCGGGCCGTGCCGCGACTTCATCGCGCACCCAACTGCGCGTCGTCGCCTGGTCGGCCGCCGCTGCCGCCTCGGCCGCGATCGCCCTGCTCGTCCATCCGGCGCAACGGTGGGGCGCGGTCGCCTCGACGTGCTTGATGCTGATGGCGATCCTGGTCCTGAGCCACGCCGCGGCGGCGGCCCTCGAGCGGCGCTGGAATGCACCGAGCGCCGCTGCCGGCAGCGCCCGCGAGCTGGCCGGACGCGCGGTGGCCGGCGCCCTTGCTGCGCTCGGCACCTTGCCGTTCTGGTTCGGCCCGGCGGCGGAGGCGCTGTCGGCACGCCATCCGGGCCTCATCGACATCGTCGTCGCCATCAGCCCGGTCACGCATCTGGCAGTGGCGAGCGGCAACGACCTGCTGCACAACCCCTGGCTCTACGAGCACTCCAATCTCGCGCTGCTGCCGGTGTCCTATCCCGGCCTGGGTACGCTCGCCTGGTGTTACGGGTCGGCTTGCGCGCTGCTGGCGATCGCCGTGCTCGCATCGCATCGGCCGCGCCGCGCGGCTTCCCCTCTTCCGACCGATCCCATCCAGGAGCAGAGCCGATGATCAAGAGAAGACACGTCCTCGCCCTGCCGGCCTGCGGCCTCTTCGCCGCTCGCCTTGCGCAGGCCGCCAGCGCCATGGATCCGGAGCTGCAGCGCCGGACGCGCCGGGCGATCGCCATGGGTCTGCACTACCTGCGCGGCCAGCAGGCGCAGGACGGCTCGATGCTCAACTCCGTGGGCATCACGGCGCTCGCGCTGCGCGCCTTCCTCGAGAGCCCCGAGAACTACAACGAGAGCGACGGTGCGTTCATCACGCGCCAGGTCGACTACATCGTGAGCAAGGTCCGGCCGGACGGATCGATCAGCTCGACACTGCAGGCGACGGCGTACAACACCGCCGTGGCCCTGAACGCCCTGGCGGCGACCAAGAATCCGAAGTACGCGCCCGTGATCGCGGCCGGCCAGAAGTTCCTCGTCCATCATCAGGTCGACGAGGACGAGGGCTACAAGCCCGACCATCCGTACTACGGCGGCATCGGCTACGGCGGCGGCGAACGGCCCGACCTGTCGAACGTCTACATCGTGCTCGAGGGACTCAAGGGCTCGTCGATGGACCCGAAGGATCCGGTCTGGCAGAAGGCCCTGACGTTCGTCAACCGGACCCAGAACCGCAGCGAGAGCAACGATCAGAAGTGGGCCGCCAACGACGGCGGGTTCGCCTACCGGCCGGGATCGAATCCGCCCGAGTACGAGAACGGGACCTCGTCATACGGGGGCATGACGGCCGCCGGCATGCTGAGCCTGCTCTTCGCCGGCGTCGACAAGAACGACCCGCGCATCCAGGCGGCGTACAAGTGGATGACGGCCAACTACACGCTCGACGTCAATCCGGGCACGAACAAGAAGCACGGCCTCTTCTACTTCTACAACGCGTTCGCCAAGGTGATGCTGGCCTATGGCGCCGACACGTTCACCGACGGCAAGGGCCAGCAGCACAACTGGCGCAACGAGCTCGCCCAGAAGTTGCTGGGCCTGCAGGCCGCGGATGGCAGCTGGGCGAACCGCGATTCCAACGCGTGGTGGGAGGACCGGCCACAGCTCGTCACCGCGTGGTCGGTGATCGCGCTCGAGCAAGCGCTGAAGTGACCCGGTGTCGCGCCGCCTGCTGCTGCTCGGACTGGCGCTCTGCTGCATTGGCCCGGCGAGCGCGGAGCCGCGCATCGAGTTGAGCGCCGGCCCGGCCTGGAAGGGCTGGACGCGACCGGGCCGCACGACCGAGATCGACATCCGCCTGCAGAGCGACGTCGAGACGCGGGCCTCGCTCGACGTCGCGACGGGGCGCGAGTCCGTCGGCGCCGCCGTCGAGCTCCAGCCTGGACGCGTGGCGCGATTGCAGATCGCGATTCGCTCAGCGCCCGCGTCCGCCGTCAGCGTGCGAGTGACGCCGGGGCCGCCAACGGCGCGCGACGTGACGCTCGCGCAATCCGAGTCGCCCCTCCTGGGCGTCGCGCTGGCGACCGGCGAGCTCGTCGCGCTCGAAGGCTTTCACGCGCTCGCCCTCGCGGCCGACGACTTGCCGCGCAACGCCTCGGCGTACTCCAGCATCGATGCGCTCGTCATCGACGCGCCGACCCTGGTCGCCCTCGATCAGCGACAGCTCGGCGCGCTCGTCGCCTACACGGCCGACTGCGGCCGCCTGGTGGTGCTCGATGCCGGCGCCGCGGTCCAGCGCCTGCTCGACGGCGCGCGCGGCTGCGGTGCAGGCGCCGTCACGAGCGCTCGCTCGCTGGCCGACGCGAAGGCGATGCTGAGCGAATCGCTCGCGACGAGCATGCCGCCCACGCTGTCGCTCGCCAGCGCCGGCGCGCTCGCCCGGCCCGGCCACGCGGCGTGGAACGCGATCGCCGTGAGTCTCGCCGTCTACTTTGCCGCCGCCGCCTTGGCGCTCGTCTACCTTCCCGCGCTGCCGGTGATGCTGCTGGCGCCGGCACTGGCGACCGCCGCCCTGCTGGCGCTGTTGCAGGGCGTGCATCCGCAATCGCAGCTCATCGTCTGGAGCGAAGGCAAATCGGCGGCGCCGCTGGCGCGCTACCAGGCCTGGCAGCGGTTCCCGGGCATCGTTCGCGAACGCGTGCGCGTGCCGTTGCCGCCGCAGCTCGGTGCCGCCGTGCAACCGTGCGAGGCGGGTCAGGCGATGCGCTTCGAGGTCGACGCGAGCGGCGCGCGAGCGCTCTTCGCGGAGTTCGAGACGCGGTTGTTCCGACAGGTCGCGCTCTGCTATCGCGGCACCTTTCCGATGGAGAGGTCGATCGCCGTCGCGGCGCGTGCCGACGGCTCGCACGTCGTCCGCAACACGGGGGGCAGGGCCTGGCCGAGCGGCGTGCTGCTGGCGGCAGGACGTGTCCACGAGTTGCCGGCGATCGTTCCCGGCGCCGCGGCGAACGTCGCCGGCGAGGCGCGCCGTCCCGCCGCCGACGCCGCCTTGCGATTGGCGTCGACGCGAATCCGGATCGACCAGACGGCTGCGCTCTGGGCGCTCGATCTGTCGGGGGTCGCCGGCGCGCCCGTCGATTCGACCGGCTGGCTCCTCGTCGCCGCTGCGCCCGCTCGATGAACGAGACGCTCGCCTCCCGCTTCGCCGCGCTGAGCGGCCTGGTGCTCGCGGCGGCCCTCGCGTTGTGGTGGCTGGGCAGCGCCCGGCTCGCCATCGACCAGGGCGCGGACGCCGCCCGCGGCTCGGCCGATGCGCTGCATGCCGCCTGGCTCGTCCGCGCCTTGCTCGTGCCGGTGCTGGCCCTGCGCGTCGGCGCGCTGCGCGGCTGGCGAGACGGGGCAGCGTCGTCGCTGGCGATGGTCGTGCCGTCGTGGCCCGTGCTGGCGATGGCGTGGTCGGCGAGCGCCGTGCCACTCGGGCAGTCGCTCCTGGCCGAGGGCTTCCTGGTCGTCGCGGCGATCGTGTTGCCGCTCTTGGGGCATGGCCTGCGTCGTGTCGTACCGCGCTCGGAGCTCGCCGAGCCGATCGCCTCCGCGCTCGGTGTCGCGCTCGCCGCCGCGTTGTGGCTGGGTCACGCCCGGTGGGCGTTTTCGTCGGCCCTCTGACCATGGGCGAGCCCGACGTTCGCACGACCCTCGACGCAGTGCGTCGTCATCTGTGGCGCGAGCACGGCCGGCTCGCCGTTCGTCGCGCCGGCTGGCTGTCGGCGGCGACGATGCTGCTCGCCGCGGCGGTCCACCTCGTCGCCTTGCCGATGCCCGCAGGCGCCGTGCTCTGGCTCGTGGCGATCGAGTGGGCGACGCTGCTCGCGTCGGCCGCGTGGCGTCGCCCGAGCGATGCAGACTGCGCGCTCTGGATCGACCGCCATCTCGGCGGCGCTTCCGCTTTCACGACCTTGCTCGATCCGGGCCCCACCCCGCAAGCCCCGGCGAATGCGCAGTCGCTACGCTGGCTCGAGCGATGGGTGGTAGCCAAGGTGCCCGGCGTCCTCCGTTCGCTCGAGGAGCGGCGACCTTCGGTGCGGGTCGCGCGCTCGCTGCTGGCGATGGTTGTCTGCTCAACGCTCGCGCTGTTCGTCCTCAGTTTGTCCGACACGATGCCGAGCGCCGCGCGGCGCGCGAGCGCGGCCCAGGCCGTCGCTTCCGGCGACCCGTCGACGCCATCGATCGAGGCCCCTGTCGCCGCCCAGCTCGCCGGCGATATCGCGACCGCCTTGCGATCGACCGACTTGCCGAGCGAGCCGCAGCGCAGACGTGGCGGCGACACGTCCGCAGCCGGTCCGACGCGAGCCGACGACGGACCGATGCCGCCATCGGCGTCGCCGGCGACGCTGGTGCCGGCGGACGCTCCCCTAGCGCAACCCGATTCACGCTCGCTCGCCACGGTCGAGGGGGGCGTATCAGCCGGGCGAGGGCGCTCGGCCGGCGCGCTGTCGGGCCATGACGCCGGCGACAGTCCCGATGCGCGCGCCGACCCCGGCGTGTCGCGGGCAGCGACGGGTACGATCGCGCAGCCGCGATCCGCGTCGACGCTGCGAGGGGCCGGAGCCGAGCGGCAGGCCGACATGGAACAGGCGGCCGGCTTCGACGAAAGCGCGTCTCCGCCTGGCGGCGCGAGGCCCGGCGCGGAGGTCGCTGCAGCGGCGGCGGCGCCGCCGCGGGCCGTCGCCGCGGCGCGCCTCAGCGCCACCGAGACGAGCTACGTAGAGGCATGGATGAAGGCGACCGGGCGCAGCCGATGACCACCGAACTCCCCGCCGACAACGCTTTCGCCGAGGCGCACCGTCAGCTGCTCGAGCTGCGCGCGCTCCTCGACCGCGTCATCGTCGGCCAGCAAGAGCTCGTCGGCCACCTCATCACGGCGATCTTCGCGTCCGGCCATGTCCTGATGGAGGGCTTGCCGGGCCTCGGCAAGACCCATCTGGCCAAGGCGCTGGCCGCTGCGCTGGGACTGCAGTGGGCGCGCGTGCAATGCACGCCCGACCTGATGCCGGCCGACGTCACGGGGGGAGAGATCTACGTCACCGCCGCAGGCGGCGCCTCGACCTTCGAGTTCAGGCCCGGCCCGGTGTTCGCGCAGCTCGTCCTCGTCGACGAGATCAACCGGGCGACGCCGCGCACGCAATCGTCGCTGCTCGAGGCGATGCAGGAAGCGCAGGTGACGCACGCCGGCGTCCGGCATCGCCTGCCGAGCCCGTTCTGCGTTCTCGCGACGCAGAACCCGATCGAGCTCGAAGGCACCTACCCGCTCCCCGAAGCCCAGCTCGACCGCTTCATGTTCAAGCTGACGGTGCCGTACCCGGGCCGCGAATCGCTGCTCGGCATGCTCGACGTCTCGCTCGACAGCGAGCCCGCCGACACGCTCCTGCCGATCGCCGGCCCCGCCGACGTGCTGCAGATCGCAGCGCTGTGCCGCTCGGTGCTGCTGGCGGGGCGCTGCAGGGACGCGGCGGTCGACCTCGTCGTCGCCACCCAGCCCGATCGCGGCGACTCGAACGCAGGGGCGCGTCGCCATATTCGCTACGGCGCCAGCCCGCGCGCCCTGCAGGCGCTGGTGCGCGCTGCACGCGTTCGTGCCGTGATGGCCGGCCGCTCGCACGTCGACGTCGACGATCTCGCCGCCGTCGCCCTGCCGGTGCTGCGCCACCGCGTTCTCCTGCGCCTGGAAAGCGAGCTCGACGGCATGGATGCCGACACGGCGCTCGCTGCGGTGATCGACGGATGGCGAGCACGACTCTGACCCGGGCGGCGCTGCCGAGCGAGCCGGAGCTGCAATCGTTCGCGCGCGCGGCCGCGCAGCTGCTGATCGACCGCCAGTCGCGTGCGCCGGGAGCGCGAACGATCGCGCGCCGGCCCGGCGTCGGCATCCAGCATCTCGATCATCGCGACTACGCCCCCGGCGACGAGGTCCGTCACATCGACTGGCGCCAGACGGCTCGCTTGCGCCGCCCGATCGTGCGTCGGTTCGAGTCGGAGTCGGTGTCCGACTGGATCCTCATCGTCGATGCCAGCTCGTCGATGGCGGTGCACGACGCGGCGAAGGCGCGCGCCGCGGCGCGGATGGCGGCGGCGCTGGCGTATGCGCTCCTCCATCTCGGTCACCGCGTCGAAGTGCTCGCCTTCGGCAGTCGAGTGCTTGCGCGTTGTCCGCGCGGTCGCGGCCAGCATCACTATGCCGAGATCGCACGACTCCTCGCCGCATTGGAGCCGGCGCGAACCGGCGAGCGCTCCGACCTCGGCGTCTGCGCGCGCCACGTCCACGGCGCTGCCTCGGCGTTCGTCGTCGGCGACTTCCTCGCCGACGACGAGATGTGTCGGGACCTCGGCGCGCTGCGCCAGCGTTGCACGGCGTTGCACGCCATGCAGGTGAGCGACGGCGCCGAGACGGCGTTGCGCGAGGCCGGCGAGTTTGACCTGGTCGACGTCGAGACCGGGAGCCGGATGCATGCCGTCGCGGGCGAGGGCGCGAATGCTTCCGCCTCCCGCAAGCGCGCCGCGATGACGTCGCGGCTGCAAAGCTTCTGCGCGCGCAGCGGCGTGGCGTTCAGCGACTGGGATCTGAATCGGCCTTGGCAGGCCACGTTGGTCGCCCACCTGGTGCGGGCGCGATTGCGTTGCTGACCTTCGCGACGCCGCTCTGGCTCGCCGGGCTCGCGCTCTTGCCGGCGATTCGCTGGCTGCATCGCGGCGGCCCGCATCGGCGCGAGGTGCCGGTGTCCCGACTCGCGCTCTGGCGCGACGCCGAAGCGAGCCGACCCGCGGCCGGCGAGCGTCGACCGCCGGATCCTGCGTGGCGGCGCCGGGCGCTGCTCGCTGCCATGCTGCTGATCGCCTTGAGCGGACCGCAGCTGCCCGACCCGCGCGTTCGCGTGACGCTGTGGGTCGACGATTCGCTCAGCATGCTGATGCGCGAAGCGCGAACCACCCGGCTCGCCGAAGGACTGGCGCAGGCTCGCTCGCTGCTGGTCGCGCTGCCGGCGGCCGACGTCGAGGTGCGCACGCTCGCCGACCCGTGGCGCGCGGTCGGCGCGCTCGACGACGCCACGATCGCGACGGTGCTCGCCGGCGCGGGTCGACACGAGCCGGCCGCGCCGCCCGCGGCCCTCTTGCGCCGCGACAGCCAGCAGTGGCTGCTGACCGACGGCGCCGACGCGACGCTCTTTTCCTGGCCCGGCGCCAGGCGGCCCGACCGCGTCGTGCAGGTGGCCGGCGTCACGCGCAACGTCGGCTTGCGGCGACTGTCGGCGCGCCGGCGCGGCGACGATCCGGCGACCTTCGACCTGCTTCTCGAAGTCACGAACGGAGGCTCGGTCGATGAAGACCGTGCGGTCGTCTTCACCACCGGCGCCGTCGAAGTCGCCCGCGTCGACGTCGTCGGTCTCGGCCCGGGGGCGTCGCAGCGTGTCGAGGTGTCGATTCCCGCATCGGCGCAGGTCCGCGCCGCGCTGCAACCGGCCGACGCGCTGGCCGACGATGACCAGATCGTCCTCGATCTCGCGCCGCTGCGGCGGCGCCGCGTCGCCGTCGATGCGAGCTGCCCGAAAGCGCTCGTGGCGGCGGTGGGCGCGCATCCCGCCCTCGCGTTCGCCGGCGCTGCCGGCGCCGAAGCCGAAGCGACGCTCGACTGCGGCGCGAGCGGTGCGCCGGCCACCCTGCCGACGATCCGGGTGCTCGCTGATCGCGCGGCCTCGCGCCCGCGCGGCTCGCTCCGCTGGTCGTCGGCGGTGCCGCCGTCGCGCCGCACCGAGCTCGACAGCGATCGCCTGCAGGTCGTTGCGCGATTGCCGGTGCGGACGGTCGACGCTGTCCTGCTCGCGATCGGCGACGAGCCCGTCGTCGTCAGGCGCGCCGGCGAGACGCCGCGTCTCGAGACCTCGTTCGACTTCGCTGCCATGGCGGTCGGTCGGGGCCCGGAGCTGCCGCTTCTGGTGAACTGGCTGTTCGAGACGCTGCTCGATCGCAGCCTGCTCGACGAGATCGCTGTCGTCGACCGCGGTCCGCGTTCGGTGCTCGTCGCGCCGCTGCCGATCGTCGCAGCGCCGGCTGTCGCTGCCGCCGCGGTGCCGCGTTCGCCGAGCGACGAAGCGAGGCTCGTGTTGGCGATCGCGTTGCTCGTCTTGCTGTGGGAGGCGGCGGCGCTCGTGCGCCAGGGCCTTCGCTTGCGCGCGCCCGCGGCGGCGCGAACCGCGTGAACGCTGCATCGGCCAGGACCTGGGCGGCGCTCGTCCTCCAGGTTGCTGCGCTCGCGGCAGTGAGCCTGTGCCTCCTTGGCGTGTCGTGTCTCGACGCTCGCAGCAAGCCGCGCTGGCTCGTGCTGGTCGATCGCTCCGAGAGCGTGCCGCGCAGCGGCGCCGACCGGGCGGTCGCCGATGTCGCGAGCGCCGTCCGTGCGGCCGGCGGCGAGCTGCGCCGGCTCGAGTTCGCCGGCAGGGCCGGCGAGCCTTCGGCGCTCGACGCCAGCGCCGGTGCCGGTCTCGAACCGTCGTCGACCAACATCGAGGCGGCGCTCGACGCGGCCCTGGCCGCGCATGCCGAGGACGCGTTGGCGGGCGCGGTGGTCGTCTCCGACGGTCGCGAGAACGTCGGCGATGCGGCTCGCGCACTGCGCGCGGCGCGCGAGGCCCGCTTGCCGCTGCGATGGATCGCCGTCTCCCGTCCGGCGCCGCCGACGCGCTTGGTGCACGTGCTGGCGCCGACGCGAGCGCGCGTCGGCCAGCGCGTCCAGGTCTCGGTGCAGCTCGGCGGCGCGCTTGATCGGCCGGTGCGCATCGAAGCGAGCGCGCGCGGCCCGAGCGGCGAGACGCAGACCGCGAGCACGGGCGTTGTCGACGAAGGGCGCGCGACGATCGAGCTGGAGGCGCGCCACATCGGCGCGCTGCTCGTCGACGTCACGTTGCGCGACCCGGCATCGAGCGCGCCGATCGATGCCTCGCCCGACGCCGCCGTCATCGATGTCGCGCCGCCTGCCGCCATCCTGTATGCCCAGGGATCGAGCGGGACCTTGTCGCACAGCCTCCTGCGCGGCGGCTGGTCGCTCGATGTCGTGCCGGCGGCGCGCCTCGACGCCCACGCCGACGGCCTGGATGCCTACCAGGCCGTGGTGCTCGACGACGTCGCCGTGAGCGATGCCGGCGCGCGCTTCTGGAACGCGCTCGCGGCCGCGGTGCGCGAGCGCGGGATCGGCTTGCTGGTGCTCGGCGGCGAGCGCTCCTTCGCGCGCGGCGGTTATCGCGGATCGACGCTCGAATCGTTGCTTCCCGTGGCGTCGGAACCGGCCGCGCTCGATCAGCCGGCGAGCGTGCTGTTCGCGGTCGACAAGTCGGGCAGCATGGGCGAGGGCAGCGGCGGCGTCGACCGCCTCCAGCTCGCCCAGCGGGCGGTGCTCGAGACGGCACGCGGCCTCGGCCCGCGCGATTCGCTCGGGCTGCTCGTCTTCGACGTGGTGCCGCACGTCCTGATTCCGCTCGGCCCGGCCGGCGACGGCATCGCCGCGCTCGCGCGCGACTGGCGCGCCAGCCCGAACGGAGGAACGCGGCTCGGCCCCGCGCTCGAGGCGGCGGTCAGCGAGCTCGAGCGCGCGGCGACGGGCCGGCGCATCCTCGTCGTCGTCACCGACGGATTCGCCGACGACGCGCCGATCGCCGAGTTGCACGCGCGCCTTGCGCGTGCGCGCGTCGAGACGATCGCGCTCGCGATCGGCCCGGATGCGGACGTGCTCGCGCTGCAGCGGTTGTTCGGCCCGGCGGAAGGGCAGGTGTTGCGGGTGCGCGAGACCGCCGAGCTGCCTGTCGTCATGCGCAGCGGCCTCGAGCGCCGCCGGGCGCGGGTCGAGCGCGGCGCGATCGCGGTCGAGCAGCGGCAGGCGCTGCCGTTCGACCCGGGAACGCTCACCGGCTGGCCGCCCGTCGCCGCGCACGCGGTGACGCGCTCGCAGGCGAGCGCCGTCGTCGCCGTGCAGAGCCGGCAGGGCGAGCCGCTGATCGCGTTCCGGCGATCGGGCCGCGGCCGCGTCGTCGCCGTCACCTGCGGATTCGGCGCGTGGACGCCCGGCTGGCTCTCGTGGCATCGGTGGCCACAGCTGGCGGGAGGCCTTGCGGACTGGGTGAGCGGCACGTCGCAGGGCGGCGCAGTCGCGCTCACCGTGTCCGACCTGCGCGACGGACTCCAGGTCGAGGCCGATCTGCCTTCGGGCGCCGATCGCGGCGACGGCGAGGCGACGGCCATCGCCGTGACCACGCCGACGACCCGGAGCCAGTCGCTGCGCACCGACGCGGTCGCCCACGGCCGGGTTCGGGCGACGCTTCCGGACTCCGGTGCCGGCCTCTATACCTTCCTCGTGACGACGCCGTACGGAACCGAGAGGCGCCTGCACCTGCGTCAGCACCGCGCCGAGACCGCGACCTGGGGAACCGATCCGGCCCTCGACGCGTGGCGGGCCGAGGGACTTGTCGCGATGTGGGATGCGCGTCTGCCCGCGGCGGTCGGCGCCGATCAGCGGCGCGCCCGGCCGCTCGATCGCTCGCTGATGGCGCTGGCCCTGGCGCTCTTCCTGTGCGGCGTCCTCGTCGATCGGGCGCCGCCCTGGAGACTCCCTCGCCGATAAGCCGGTGCTAAGTGTCGTTCGTCAAAGTGAGGCGATCGACACCGGACCGAGATGAACATCCCAAGACTGTTCGACCGCGCGAAACGACACACCGGCAGCGACGGCCAGACCGCGCGGGTGCTCGGCGTGGACCCGAATCGCGTCAGCGAGTGGCGCAACGGGCATCGGCCGTGTCCGGCGAAGGTGCAGGACAAGCTCTGCGTCATCGCCAGGCTCAGCGACAAGGAGATCGCAAGACTCGTCACCCGGCGCGCGGGCCTGGTCGGGCGGTCGAGCGTGACACGCGCTCACGTGGCGCAGGAGTTTGCGTAAGCTACTCTCCTCCGTCTTCGCGACGACCTCCGGTCCGACATGAGAGTCCTACTCGTGGAAGACGATCCCATGCTCGGCCATGCGGTCGTCCAGGCTCTGCGCGACGCCTCGTACGCGGTCGACTGGTTGCGCGATGGGCAGAGCGCCGCCGCGGCCCTGGCGCGGCACGGCTTCCAATGCATCCTGCTCGACCTCGGCCTGCCGTTGCGCGATGGCCTCGACGTGCTGCGCGAGCTGAGGGCGCGCGACGATTCGACGCCGGTTCTCGTCATCACGGCCCGCGACGCCGTCGATCAGCGCATCGAGGGTCTCGATCGCGGCGCCGACGACTATCTCGTCAAGCCCTTCGCCGTCGGCGAGCTGCTCGCGCGCATGCGCGCGCTCGGCCGGCGCCGCGCCGGCGCCGCGGCGCCTGTCCTCAGCAACGGCGTGCTGGCGCTCGATCCGGCGTCGAAGGCGGTGGTGGCGTCGGGAACACGGCACTCGCTCTCGAACCGCGAGTTCGCGCTGCTGCGCGAGCTGCTGGTTCGTCCCGGCGCCGTGCTGTCGCGCGCCGAGCTCGAGGACCGTATCTACGGGTGGGGCGAAGAGGTCGAAAGCAACGTCATCGAATTCATCATCCACTCGCTGCGCAAGAAGCTCGGGCCCGAGAGCATTCGCAACGTGCGCGGTCTCGGCTGGATGGTCGAGCGCGCGCCGCAGGCCGAGAGCACGCGATGAACCTTTCGCTGCGCCGGCGCCTCTCAGCCTGGCTCGGCGCCTGGATCCTCGTCGTCGGCGTGGTGGCGGCGGTGTTGGCGTTCGCGATCGAATACCGCGGCGCGAACAAGTTGCAGGACACGCAGCTGAAGCAGATCGCCGCCGTCCTCGCGCTCAATCCGCTGCCGCCGACGGCGATGTCGTTCGAGCCGCGAAGCCTCGGCGACCCTGAGACCCATCTCGTGATCAAGCGGCTCGGCGCTGCCGATGGCGACGCCGGCACCGGCCTCGCGTTGGCGGAACCGCTTCGGCCCGGCCTGCAGACGATCCAGCAGGGCGAGGTTCTGTGGCGTGCGATCGTCAGCCAGGACGTCCTCGGCCAGCGATTCGCGGTCGCCCAGCACATGGCGCAGCGCAACGACTTCGCCCTCGAGGTGGCGGCGCTGGCCTTGCTGCCGCTGGTGCTCTCGATTCCGGTCCTGCTGGTCATCCTCAACCGGGTGCTGACGCGCGCATTCGCGCCGATGGCCGCCATGACCGCCGAGGTCGACCGGCTCGACGGCAGTCAGCTGAAGGCATTGGACGAGCGCCCGGTGCCGCTCGAGGCGCTGCCGCTCGTGCAGGCGATCAATCGGATGATGCGTCGTCTCGCGACCCTGCTCGAGCAGCAGAGGCGCCTCGTCTCCGACGCCGCCCACGAGCTGCGCACGCCGGTCGCGGCGCTGATCGTCCAGGCCGACAACGTCGAGCACGTCAGCCTATCGCCCGAAGCGACGACGCGGATGGCGGCCTTGCGACAAGGGCTGACGAGAATTTCGGCGCTGATCGACCAGCTGCTCAACTTCGCGCGCGTCCAAGGGGCCGCGCCCGCGATGTCGCAGCGCCTCGATCTGAACCAGCTCGTCCGCGCGGCGATCGAGGACGTCCTGCCGATGGCGCAGGCGAAGAACGTCGATCTCGGTTGCCCGCGCATCGACGAGGCGACGATCCAGGGCGATCCCCTGCATGCTCGAGTGCTCGTGCGCAACGCCGTGGACAACGCGGTCCGCTACACGCCGAGCGGCGGATCGGTCGACGTGAGCGTGCTCGCCGAAGGCGGCGAGGCCTGCCTCGTCGTCGAAGACACCGGTCCGGGGATCGCCCGCGAGGACCTGAAGCGCGTCTTCGAGCCGTTCGTGCGCGTCCTCGGCAGTGAAGAGTCCGGCAGCGGCCTCGGCCTGGCGATCGCCCGGACCGCGGCACAGGCGCTGGGTGGCAAGATCGAGCTTGGCGAGCGCAACGATCGGCATTCCGGCTTGCGCTTCACCTACCGGCAGATGCTCGCCTGATACCGCGGCAAGGTCGAGCGCCGCATCGCGACGACGAGATCGTCGTCCCGATCCCGGTCGTCAGCCATCGACCGTCGTTCCCGCGCGAAGGTAGTCGCGCGCCCAGTCGCCCGCCTCGCCGGCAGCGAGAACGCCCGGCAGGCCGTCGGCGACGAGCCTTCCGTCTCGCATCAGCAGGACCCGGGCGCCGAGCTCGACCGCGTCGGCGGCGTCGTGGGTGATGAGGATGGCGCCCGCGACCGCGGCCAGGCGCGTCTTGAGCCGACCGATCAGGTCCTTGCGGGTGAGGCGATCGACATTGCCGAACGGCTCGTCCAGCAGCAGCAGCCTGGCCTGGGCGGCCAGCGCGCGCGCCAGCGAAACGCGTTGTGCCTCGCCACCCGACAACGTCGTGACGTCGCGGCCGTCGATGTCGACGAGACCCATCGACGCCAGCTCCTCGCGCGCCCGCCGCTTTCGTTCGGCCGCGCTCGCGTGCCTGATGGCGAAGGCGACGTTGCCGACCGCGTCGAGGTGAGGGAAGAGCGTCGCGTCCTGAAAGGCGAGGGCCAGCGTCCGATGCTCGGGCGCGACCTGGACCCGGTCGGGCGTCGACACTTCGCTGCCGAAGAGCGAGATGGTGCCCGCGGTGGGCGCGTCGAAGCCCGCGATCATGCGCAGCAACGACGTCTTGCCGCTGCCCGAGGGCCCCAGGATGGCGATCACCTCGCCCTCGGCGATGTCGAAGGACATCGCCGCGACGATGGCCTTGGCGCCGACGACGCGCGTCACCGACCGGACCGAGACGATCGGCGGCCGAAGACCGAGGCCGTCCGCGTCAGACATGGTGAAGCGCCTCGATCCTGCGCATGCGCCACCACAGCAGCGCGATCGGCGCGGCCATCAGCGCCTGGCTGATGAGCACCCACACGGCGGCCCGGTCCATGTTCTGGTTGCGCGAGAAGGCATAGATCTTCAGCGCCGGCGAGGAGTAGCCGAACGGCTGCAGCATCAGGCTCAGGTCCAGTTCCTTCACCGACTCCATGAACACCAGGGCGCAGCCCAGCAGGAGGGCCGGCCGCACGTGACCGGCAAAGGCGACCCAGCGCGCGCGCAGGGGCGGGGCACCGAAGGCGCGAGCCGTTTCGATCATCGCGTGCGGCGTGCGGCGCAGCGCATCGAGCAGAGGCAGCATGGCGAACGGCACGAAGCGCAGCGCCTCCGCGACGACGATCAATACGCGGCTGTCGCGCGCGCCACCCAGCCACGCGGCCAGGGCCGAGCCGTCGCGGCTCATCATCACGAAGGCCAGCGCCAGCACCAGCGAGGGCAGGAAATAGTTGCTCAGGAAGAGCCAGGGCATGCGCTCGGCCCAGCGCGAGCGCCCGCCCGAGCGCAGGACGACGATCGTGAGGGCGCAGAGCGCCAGCACGACGAGCGCGGTCGTCGCCGAGGTCGTCACCGCACGCAGGACGTCGCCGGGAATCGCGCCGAAATTGGTGCGCTCCCACTGGCGCCAGGCCCAGCGCACGGTCAACCCTTGCGGGATCCAGAAGGCCAGCAGCGAGCAGAGCAGGGTCCAGAGCAACACCGCGAACGTCGCGGGATTCGACAGGGGCTTGCGCGAGACGGCGGCGGCGGCGGGCGCGACCGGGTTCTGGCTCATGATCGAGGTGCCGGCCCAGGCGCCGATCGCGACCAGCAGCACGGAAGGAACGATCAGCAGGACCGAGACGACCGCGGCGACGTCCGAGCTCTGGCTGGCGAGCCACAGGTTGTGCATGCCGACGCTGAGCGTGTCGATGCCGAGCCGCTCGGCCGCGGCATAGTCGCCGACGGCCTGCGCGAAGACGATCAGGACCGTCGCCGCGAGCGGCACCGAGTAGGCCGGCGCGTGGACCCGCCACAGGCGCTGCCACGGGCCGTGTCCCAGAGCGGCGGCGAGCTCGCCGAAGGCGCGCGGCATGCGCGCCGAAGCGATGCGAAAGACGATGAACGCATACGCGGACCCGGCCAGACCGTGCTGGATGGCCAGGGCATGGCGGCTCTCGAGGAAGGCCGACGAAAAGCCGACCGTCCAGATCCCTGCCGTGACGTAGGGCGCGTACAGCAGCGGCAGCAGGGCGAGCGCGCTGACCAGGCCGCGGCCGCGAAAGTCGAAGCGTGAGGTGATGACGGCCGGCACCGCGCCCGCGGCGAGTGCCACCGCCGCGGCCTCGCACGCGACCCACCAGCTCGTTCGCGCCTGGCGCGGCAGCGTCGTGGTGGCGAAGTGGACCAGCCAGCCGCCGTCGAAGAGCACCGGCCACGCCGAGCTCAGCAGGTAGCCTGCGGGCCACAGCGCGCAGAGCGCGAGCGCGAGCGCGAAGGCGGTTCGCGCCAGGCGAGCGCCGAGGCGATCACCGGACCACGCCGACCGCAGGGCGGTCGGCGCGACCGCAGCGTCAGCGCTCAGCGTCGAAGCCGATGGCGCTGACCAGCTTGACGACCTCTTCGCGCTTGCCGGCCATGCTGGCGAGCGGGACGAAGTCCATCTTGAAGCGGCCGTCCACCAGCCCTTGTTCGGCGCCGAGCTTGACCATCAACGGATGCACGGGCACGTCGCGCAGCACCGCGTACTGCTTGGTCCGGTCGACCATCAGCTGCTGTCCCTCCTTGGAGAGCATGAACTCGATGAGAGCGACGGCCAGGTCGCGATTGGCAGTCGCTTTCGTCACGCCCGCCGCCGATCGCATGATGATGGTGCCTCGGCCTGCCTGGCTCGGAAAGAACACGCCGGTCGCATCGGCCCACGCCCGTTGTTCCTCGCTCGCGGCCATCATCGGGTGGTAGTAGGTGTTCATCAGCGCGACGTCGCACTTGCCCTCGTAGATCGCGCGCGCCTGGTCGCGGTCGCCTCCCTTGGGCGCGCGCGAGAGGTTCGACGAGATGCCCGAGATCATGCTCCTGGCCTGCGCCTCGCCGTAGGAGGCAAAGAACTGGCCGAAGAGAGCGAGGTTGTAGTCGTGGCTGCCCGAGCGGACGCAGAGCCTGCCTTTCCACTTCGGATTGGCGAGGTCCTCGTAGGTCGAGAGCTCGCTCGGCTTGACCCTCGCCTTCGAGTAGAAGACGACGCGTGCGCGATAGGCATCGACGACGTAGCGCCCGGCAGGGTCCATGAATTCCGGCGGCACCGCGGCCCGGATCTTCTCGGATCCGATCACGTCGAGCAGGCCGCGCTGGGCGGCGATCTCGAGCAGCTCGGCATCCTTGGTGATGACGACGTCGGCTTCGGTCGGACGCGACTCGAGCCGGTTGATGAGGCCCTGGTCCATGAAGACGCCCTCGACCTTGGCACCGGACCTGGCCTCGAAGGCCTCCAGGATCGGCCGCAGCGTGCCCTGGTCGGTGCGATCGGAGATCAGCCGAAGGACGCGTTGCTGGGCGGCTGCGCCGGTGCAGATCGCGATCGCGGCGACGAGTGCCGCAAGGTGTCGAACGGACGTCAAGCGCTTGCGGTGCATTGGGTTCTCCTGGCGCAATGGATGAAAGAAACGCGTGACTCTGGCGGTCGAGTCGGAATTCGGCGATCCCCCGCTCGAGTGGTCGTCGGGAATTCCGTTCAAGCGAGCTCCCTGCCGGCGAAGCCTGCCGCCAGAAACAGCGCCGGCCACTCGCCGAAGTCGCCGGCGGCGATCCGATCGAAGGCGCCGTAGGCGACGACCCGTCCCGACTTCAGGACCATCGTCACGTCGCTCAGTTCCAGAGCGTCGGCCGGATCGTGGGTGACGATCGCGGCGATGCCGCGGCCGGCCCTGCGCCGGATCGTGTCGCCGATCCGCGAGAGAAGATCGGCGCGGCACATCCGGTCGACGCTCGCGAAGGGCTCGTCGAGCAGCAGCAGCCTCGACTCGAATGCCAGCGTGCGCGCAAGCTGGATGCGCTGCGCCTCGCCGCCCGAGAGCTCCCAGATGCGTCGCTGCTCGAACCCCGGCAGGCCGACGTCGCTCAGCGCCTGCAGCGCAGCGGCGATGCGGGCTGGCTTGCTCTCGCGAACGCCGAGATGGACGTTGCCGATGGCGTCGAGATGAGGCATCAGCGCCGGTTCCTGAAAGGCGAACGCCAGCCCGCGCCGCTCGGGAGGAACCGCAATCCTTCCCGGCGTCGAGACGAGCTCGCCGTCGATCTCGATCGAGCCTGACTGCACGGCCTCGAAGCCCGCGAGGAGCCGAAGCAGGGTGGTCTTGCCCGAGCCCGACGGGCCGAGGATCGCGAGCGTGCTGCCGCGGGCGAGCTCGAAGCTGATGCCGTCGAGCCGGCCCGGGACGGTCAGTCCGGTGGCCTTGAGGAAGGGCCTGGCGTTCACGCGAGTCGGCCGGCCTTGTCGAGGCGCGACAGCCAGACGCTCACGACGGCGAGCGCCGGGAGCATGAGGGCCTGCGAGATCAGCACCCAGTTCGCGATCGCGAGCTCGCTGTGGAAGCGGGCGAGCGAGTGGATCTTGATCGCGGGCGACTGGTAGCCGAAATGCTGCAGGGTGATCGCGATCTCGAGCTCCTTGATCGCTTCCATGAAGACCATGGCGGCGCCGAGCGCGATCGCCGGCGCGGCCATCAGCAGGATGTGGCGCAGGACCTGGAGCCGTCCGATCCCGGCGGCGCGCAGCGCGTCGCGAAGCGACTCGTTTTCGCGCGCGATCCGGTCGAGCACGGGGAGCAGCGCGAACGGTGCCAGCTTGGCCGACTGGGCGAGCAGGAGCGGCCACTTGCCGTCGCGCGCCGACCCCATCAGCGCGCCGAGCCAGGAACCGTCGGCCGTCGCGGAGAGCCACGCCAGCGCGAGGGCCATCGGTGGCATGAAGAGATTGACGGACAGCATCCAGACGAGCCGCTCCGGCACGCCACCCGTGGCGCCCGGGCGCAGGAAGATCGCGCAGGCGCAGCCCGCGATGGCGAGCCCGGCCGCGACCGCGCCGGACGTCGCCAGCGCGTTGCCCACCACGGCGAGCGACTTGCCCCAGCCCAGCCATCGGCCGTCGATCGCCCAGACGACGTACTGCCATTCCGGTGCGGCCAGCGCCAGCGTGAAGCACAGCGCCGTCCACGACGAGATCGCGACGAGCAGCGCCGTCGATGGCGCCGCACGCTCGAGCTGCGCGCCGCCCGCCGCCCCGGCGAACTGGCGCGGTGGGTGGCGCCCGGCCCGCGCCGACGCGACCCAGACCGCGACCAGCGCCGGCACGGCCGCGGCGAGGGCGATGAGCGCCGCGACCTGCGCGCTCTGCGCGCCGTTCCACATGTCGTGGAAGGCGACGCCGAAGGTCCGCGCGCCGTTGCGCTCGGCGGTTCCGTAGTCGCCGAACGCGCGGGCGACGGCGAACAGGGCGGCGCCGATCAGCGGCGCCGCGAGCAGGGGCGTCCACACCCGGGCGATCCGGGCGAGAGCGCCCATTCCCGCTGCGGCGGCGGCTTCGCCGAGCGACGGCGGCAGCCTCGAGATCGCGACGCGCAATGCCATGTACGACCAGGGCGCGCAGCTGAAGCCGATCTGCGCGGCCATCGGCACGGCGCCATGCGACCAGCGACCCAGGTCGAGGCCGGCCCATGCGCCGGCGGCTGCGTAGGGCGCGAGGAGCATCGGCGCCAGCGCCGCGAGCTCGACCGCGAGGGCGCCCTGGAACCGGTACAGCGAGACAACGGCGGCCTGCGGGACGGACGCGGCGAGGGTCACGGCCGCAGCGACGAGGCACACCCAGGTCGTCTGGCCGATCTGGGCGGCGAGCGTGCCGTTGAGCCAGATCGAGATCCATTCGATCGACTCGGCGCTCTTCGACAGCGCTGCGATGGCGAGTTGCGCCAGCGGAAACAGCACCGCGAGCAGCGCCAGCGAGGCGCAGGCCCATGCCCCGAGCGACCGGGGCGCGCCGAACGGCACGGACTGGGCGCGGGTCAGGGCGGCAGCGGCGTTGGACATGCGATGCGGTGCAAGGGGCGCGCGTCGCAAGGCGATCGCGACGTCGCGTGGAGTTCACGGGAGGGACGAAAAAAAGCGGCCGTTCGGGGGCGGCCGCCGTCAGGATCGGGCCGATCGGATCAGTTGCTCGGGCCGTTGTCGTACTTGACCTGCTCGATGTACTTGATCACCTCGGGACGCTTGTCGGCCATGCCTTCGAGCGAGACGAAGTTGATCTTGAAGCGGCCGTTCTTCACGCCCTGGTCCGCGCCCATCTGCACCATCGAAGAATGCGGCGCGACGCTCGGCAGGACGGAATACTGCTTGGTGCGCTCGACGATCATTCGCTGCGTCTTCTCGCTCGCCATGTATTCCGCGAACATGCGCGCGGCGTCGCGGTTCTCGGTCGACTTGGTCAGCGCCACCGCCGATCGCATGATGAAGGCGCCGTCGCTGGCCTGGTTCGGGAACACGTACCGGGTCGCCTGGCCCCACTTCACCTGGCTCTTGTGCTCGAACATCTTCGGGTAGTAGTAGCTGTTGAGCATCGCGACGTCGCAGACGCCCTGCATGATCGCCTTGGCCTGCTCCCGGTCGTCGCCTTCTGGTGCGCGCGCCAGGTTGTGGGCGATGCCGGCGATCATCTTCTTGCCCTTCTCCTCGCCCCACGCCTTGACCATCTGGTCGAAGACGGCGATGTTGTAGTCGTGCTTGCCGCTGCGGCTGCAGACCTTGCCCTGCCACTCCGGCTTGATCAGGTCCTCGTAGCTGGTGATCGCGCCGGGCTTGACGCGGTCCTTCGAGACGATGATGCCGCGCGCGCGGTAGGCGTCGACGAAGTACTCGCCGTCCTTGTCGCGGAATTGCGCCGGGATCGCCTTCTCGATCGCCGCGGACTCGAGCTTGGCGAGCAGGCCCTTGCGCTTGGCGAGCTCGATCAGCTCGGCGTCCTTGGTGATGATCACGTCGGCTTCGGTGGGCCGGCTTTCGATGCGCGCCACCAGTCCCTCGTCGAGGAACACCGCGTCGATCTCGATTCCCGTGTCGCGCTCGAACGCCTCGAACAGCGGCTGCATCAGCCCGTCGGACGTGCGGTCGGTGATCACCTTGATCTCGACGCCGTCGTACTTGGACTTGGCGCTGGGCTTGGCTGCCCACGCACCTGCCGATACGGCCGCGACCAGCAGGAGCGAGAGGGAGGTCTTGACGAGATGCATGTGGGCTCCTTGAATGAGGGCTCGGAAGGACTGTCAGCTCCAGACGAGAACACGCTCGCGCGTCTTGTCGAGGGCGAGAAAGCCGCCCATCGTGATCCGCGCCTGCGCGCCCGTGATTCGCGCGACCCGATGCAGGCAACGTCCCGACGCGAGCAGGAACAGATCGCCGGGATTGGTCGCGACGCGGGCACAGTCGTAGCGCGCTTCGATCGCCGCGAGGTCGTAGGAGTACCCGTTGGGAAGCTTCGGCAGGTCGGGGGCGTCCGACGTGGCGCTGTAGACGAGAAGCTCGCCGCCGGCGCGCGCTGATCGCAGCGTCGCCACGTAGCTGATCAGCGTCCGCGTGTCGACCTGCTCCGCCAGCTCGCGGTAGAGGTCGAGCCGGTAGTGGTAGTCGTGGTGGACGCCGATCTGCTTGCCGTCGGCCAGGCGGCGGATCGTGAACGGCGCATAGGCGCGGCCATCGCCGGCGCGCGCCGTTTCGACCGGACGCGAACCCGAGTACCGGCTCAGCACGCCGCGGATCTGCTGGGCCGCGTCGAAATCGGGGTGGAAGACCGCGCCGGCCTCGCCGACGTGCGCGGCGGCGCTGCTCAGATACGCGTCGAGCGAAGCGCCCCGCGGCGTGCGAAAAGTCGGCGTGGCGGGCGTGTCGGTGCCGAGCAGTTGAACATCTTCCACCGGCATCTTCTCGTTGGGGCGAGACCAGCCGGGATCGTCGCCGTCGCCGTCGAGCCGCTCGCCCACCTCGGCCAGCGTCTCGGCGTCGAACGCACCCCTGACGACGATCACGTCGAGCGCGTCGTCGTAGATGTCCTCGATGCCGTTGGCCACCGTCGACGAATCTCGGGCATCGACCTCGAGGGAACGGACCGATCCGCGGACGCTGGAGGCGACTCGAGTGTGCGGTTCGGGCATCTTGAAAGGCTAGGTTCGGCGTCGAGTTACGTCAAGGCCGGCAGAGCTCTCGACGCCTCGTGCGCACGAGGCGAAGTTCGGCCCTCCCCCCAAACCGGGGGGGCCTGCGTGAGCGCAAACGCTCTCGGCTGCAGCACTTGCGTCGCTAAACTGGAATGTCGCGGCGACTGCGCACGGCTGCGGTGCGAAGCGAGTGCGACTACAACGGGAATCAACCCGGCAACGCAAGGGAGCAGAAGTGGTACCAGGCATCCAGCGTCGCTCGGAAGCTTCGGCGCGGCGCGACTCAACCGCTCGAACGCCATGCGATCGAAGATCCCGCTCCTGCCCTTGATCCGATGCAGGCTCGATCGTGCGTCGATCGCCGGGGGCGGGCCGCGCCTTGACCCCGACCCTCGTTCTGGACGTCGTCGGGCTCACGCCCGGCCTGCTCCGGCATGCGCCCCACCTGCAGACGCTGGCGCGCGCGGGTGCGATGCGTCCCCTCGCAACCGTCCTGCCGGCCGTCACGACGACCGTGCAGTCGACCCTGCTCACGGGGACGCTGCCACGCGACCACGGCATCGTCGGCAACGGCTGGTACTTCCGCGACCTGTCCGAGATCTGGCTGTGGCGTCAGTCGAACCGGCTGGTCGGAGGCGACAAGGTGTGGGACGCGGCGCGCCGGCGCGACCCGTCGTTCACCTGCGCCAAGCTCTTCTGGTGGTACAACATGTACGCCAGCGTCGACTTCGCGGTGACGCCGCGGCCGATGTACCTGGCCGACGGCCGCAAGCTCCCCGACATCCACACGCACCCGGCCGCGCTTCGCGACGAGCTGCAGGGCGCCCTCGGCGAGTTTCCGCTGTTCCGCTTCTGGGGACCGGGCGCCGACATCGTCTCGAGTCGATGGATCGCCGCCAGCGCGCTGCACGTGATGGAGCAGAAGCGGCCGACGCTCACGCTCGTGTACCTGCCGCACCTCGACTACGACCTGCAGCGCTTCGGGCCGAGCCATCCCGGCATCGCCGCCCAGGTCGCCGCCGTCGATGCGCTGTGCGAGCCGCTGATCGCCAAGGCGCGCGCGATCGGTGCCCACGTGGTGGTGCTGTCCGAGTACGGGATCACCGAGGTGTCTCGCCCGGTGCACATCAACCGCGCCCTGCGCCAGGCCGGCTGGCTGAAGGTGCGCCTCGAGCGCGGTCGCGAGCAGCTCGATGCCGGCGCTTCCGACGCCTTCGCGGTGGCCGATCACCAGATCGCGCATGTGTACGTCTCCCGACCGGAGCTCATGCCCGAGGTCGCGGCCTGCCTGGCCGCGCTGCCGGGCGTCGAGACCGTCCTGGACGATGCCGGCAAGCGTGCCGGAGGGCTCGATCACCCGCGCTCGGGCGAGCTGGTCGCGATCGCGAAGGCCGACAGCTGGTTCACCTACTACCACTTCCTCGACGACGCCCGTGCACCGGATTTCGCGCGCACCGTCGAGATTCACCGCAAGCCCGGCTACGACCCGGCGGAATTGTTCATCGACCGCAGGATCGCGTTCCCGAAGCTCGCCGTCGCGTCACGCCTCGCGAAGAAGGCGATCGGCATGCGCTACCTGATGGACGTCATCGGTCTCGATGCGACCGTGGTGCGGGGATCGCATGGCCGCCCGACCGACCGGGCCGAGGACGGGCCGCTGTTCATCACGTCGGCGCCCGATCTGCTCGCCGAAGGTCCGGTGCGCGCGACCGCGGTGAAGCAGCTGCTGCTCGATCACTTGTTCGGGGCCGCGCGATGATCACGGCCCTGTGCGCATTGCGGGAGCGTCGGGCGTGACCCCCGAGCAGGTCTTGCAGCAGTGGCTCGACCGGCGGCTCGACCCGGCCGCCGGCGCATGGTTGCGCGAATGCGCTGCCGGCCTCGCTGAAGGTGGCAGCGAGCGCGAGCTGTACCGCGCGGTCAGCCTGGTCGCGAGGAAGCTCGGCAAGGCGCCGCTGGCTCTCGATGGCGAGGCGCTCGCGCTGGCCGAGCAAGCGCGGCCGGGCTGGGACCCGTCGCGATGGTCGGTCGACCAGGCCGCTCGCGTCCTGCTGCTGCTCGCCGCCGCACGCGACGGCGACGTCTTCGCGCGCCGCCTCGAGCAGCTGTGCGTCACCGCCGACGTCGACGAACTGGTCGCGTTCTACCGCGGCCTTCCCCTTTACCCGGATCCGCCGCGGCATCGCCTGCGCGCGGCCGAGGGGCTGCGCTCGAACATGTCGGTGGTGTTCGAGGCGGTGGCGCACCACAACCCGTATCCCGCCGAGCAGCTGCCGGAAGAGGCCTGGAACCAGATGGTGCTCAAGGCGCTGTTCGTCGGCAGTGCGCTCGATCCGATCGTCGGGCTCGACCGACGCGCCAATCCCACCCTGGCGCGCATGCTCGGCGACTATGCGCACGAGCGCTGGGCTGCGAGCCGGCCGGTGAGCCCGGAGCTCTGGCGCTGCATCGGGCCGTTCGCGTCGGGTCGCTTGCTGGCCGATCTCGGCCGAGTGCTGGAGACCGGCACGGCGCCCGAACGCGCAGCTGGCGTGCTCGCCTTGCGCAGCTGCCCCGATCCGGAGGCGCGACGCCTGCTCGACCGCCATCCCGGCTGGCGCGATGCCGTGGCGGCGCAGGGCGTGGACTGGAAGTCCGCGCCCCAGTTTCACTGAACCCAGGGAGAAGAACCATGCGCTTCATCGACCCGCACATCCACATGGCGTCGCGCACCACCGACGACTACGAGCGCATGAAGGCGGCCGGCATCGTCGCCGTCATCGAGCCCGCCTTCTGGATGGGCCAGCCGCGCACCAACGTCGGCAGCTTCATCGACTACCTGTCGAGCATCGTCGGCTGGGAGCGTTTTCGCGCCTCGCAGTTCGGCATCCGCCACTACTGCACGATCGGCCTCAACAGCAAGGAAGCCAACAACGAGGCGCTGGCCGAGGCGGTCATCGACATCCTGCCGCGCTACCTTTCCAAGGAGGGCGTCGTCGCGGTGGGCGAGATCGGCTACGACGATCAGACCGCGCTCGAGGACAAGTACTACCGCGCGCAGCTCCAGCTCGCGCGCGAATTCGAGATGCTGGTGATGGTGCACACGCCGCACCGCGACAAGAAGGCCGGCACGGTGCGCAGCATGGACGTGGCTCTCGAGATGGGCATGGCGCCGGGCCGGGTCGTCATCGACCACAACAACGAGGAAACCGTTCGCGACGTCCTCGATCGCGGCTTCTGGGCCGCCTTCACGCTCTATCCCCACACCAAGATGGGCAACGAGCGGATGGTCGAGATCGTGCGCCAGTACGGCTCCGAGCGCATCTTCATCGACTCGAGCGCCGACTGGGGCGTCTCCGATCCGCTGGCGGTGCCCAAGACCGCGCGCCTAATGCTCGAGCGCGGCATCGCGGCCAAGGACGTCGAGGCGACGTGCTATGGCAACGCGCTCGCCGCCTACGGACAGAGCGGGCAGATGCTCGAATCGCACTGGCTCGCCGACGACAACGTCGACCAGCGCACCCTGTTCGAGGGCAATTCCGTGCTGCGCGGCCAGACGCCTCGCGTCGGCGCGGTGCCAGAGGGCGAGCAAGCCGTCGGCGCGCTGGCCTTCAAGTAGGCGACCCGGTCCGGTCGGCGCGGAAGTCCTGACGTCATGAGCGCCGAGGTCACGAGCCTGCCGCAGCGAGGCGACGACCGCTCCGCGGTCTATCTCCAGTCCTTCGCGGTTCGCTACGAGTACCCGGTGTGCTTCACCGAGCATCTGTTCGCGCACGACAACCTGGTGTTCCGCGAGACCCTGCTGCGGCGCGAACCCCAGCGCCGCCACCGCTTCGTCGCCTTCGTCGACGCCAACGTCGCCGCTTCGTTCCCGTCGCTGACCCATGACATCGCAGGCTATGCGGGCGTGCACGGCGACGCGATGCAGCTGGTGACCGCCGCGGAGGTGGTGCCGGGCGGCGAGCAGGTCAAGAACGATCCCGCCTTGCTCACCCGCCTGCAGCAGCGCCTCGTCGATCTCGGCCTCGATCGCCATGCCTTCGTCGTCGGCATCGGCGGCGGCGCGTTCCTCGACCTGATCGGCTACGTCGCCTCGTCGACGCATCGCGGCATCCGCCACATCCGTGTGCCGACGACCGTGCTGGCGCAGAACGATTCCGGCGTCGGCGTCAAGAACGGCGTCAACGCGTTCGGCGTCAAGAACCTGATCGGCAGCTTCGCGCCGCCGTTCGCGGTGCTCAACGACTCCGTCTTCCTGCGCACGCTGCAGCCGCGCGACAAGATCGCCGGCATCGCCGAGGCGGTGAAGGTGGCGCTGATCCGCGATCGCATGTTCTTCGAATGGCTCGAGGCGAAGGCCGGCGCGCTGCGCGAGTGCGAAGGCGCCGCCATGGCGCGGATGATCCGGCGCTGCGCCGAGCTGCACATGCGGCAGATAGCGCACGGCGGCGATCCGTTCGAGACCGGCAGCGCGCGCCCGCTCGACTACGGCCATTGGTCCGCGCACAAGCTGGAAGCGCTGACCGCTCACGAGTTGCGCCACGGCGAGGCGGTGGCGATCGGCCTCGCGCTCGACGCCCGCTACTCGGTGCAGGTCGGCATGCTCGCGGGTGGCGGCGAAGAGCGCGTGCATGCCCTGCTCAAGCGACTCGGCTTTCACTTGTGGCACGCGGCGCTGGAGTCGCGCGATTCCGACGGCCATTGGCTGCTGCTGCGCGGGCTGCAGGAGTTCCGCGAGCATCTCGGCGGCGATCTCACGATCACGCTGTTGCGCGACATCGGCGTCGGCGAGGAGGTGCATCACATGGATCCGGACGAGATCCTGCGCGCCCTCGCCTGGCTGCGCCGGCGGGAGCAGGGCGCGTGAAGCTGGGCGCGGGCGTTCATCTCACGTATTGCAGCAACATCCACCCAGGGGAGTCCTGGGCCGAAGTCCGCGCGAATTTCGATCGCCACGTCGTTGCGGTGCGCGATCGCTTGTTGCCGGAAGGAGAGTTCGGCATCGGCCTGCGCCTGTCGGCCCGCGCCGCCGCCGAATTGTCCGAGCCGGCGGTGCTCGCCGAGTTTCAGGACTTCCTTCGCCGCGAGCGGATGTATGTCTTCACGCTGAATGGATTTCCGTACGGAACCTTCCACGGGGTGCGCGTCAAGGAAGACGTCTACCTGCCCGATTGGCGCGACCCGGAGCGGCTGCGCTACACGAATCAGCTCGCCGACCTGCTCGCGGTCCTGTTGCCGAGCGGTGCGGCCGATCTCGAGGGCAGCGTGAGCACGGTCCCGGGCGCGTTCAAGCCCGCGCTCGGCGGCCGCGACGACGTGGCGCTGATGGTCGAGCATCTGCTTCGCCACGTCGCCCATCTCGTCGAATTGCGGGCGCGCAGCGGTCGCCACGTCGCCCTCGCGCTCGAGCCCGAGCCCCATTGCTTCCTGGAGACTGTCGCCGAGGTGATCGCGTTCTTCGAGCAAGAGCTGCACGGCGCGAAGGCCGTGCAGCGAACCATGGCGCTCACCGGCCTCGATCGCGACGCTGCCCGCCGCGCCCTGCACGATCACCTCGGCGTCTGTCTCGACCTGTGCCATGCGGCGGTGGAGTTCGAGGACGCTGCCGATTGCATCCGCCAGCTCGATCGTGCCGGGATCCGCGTCCACAAGATGCAGATCAGCGCCGGGCTGCGCTTGCCCGTGCTCGATCGCGAAGCACTCGCCGCGCTCGCGCGCTTCGACGATCCGGTGTACCTGCACCAGGTCGTGCAGCGCAGCCCGGACGGCATCGTGCGCTTCGCCGATCTTCCCGACGCCCTGGCCTCGCTCGACGGCCCGACGGCGGAGCGCGAATGGCGCGTCCATTTCCACGTCCCGATCTTCCTCGACCGGCTGGCGCCGTTCGCGTCGAGCCAAGCGTTCATTCGCGAGGTGCTCGCCGTCCACCGTGCACGGCCCGTCTCGTCGCATCTCGAGGTCGAAACCTACACCTGGGGCGTGCTGCCCGAACCGTTTCGCAGCGGCTCGGTCGACGAGGCAGTGGCGCGCGAGCTGGCGTGGGTGCGAACGGAACTGCGCTCTTGAACCTGACGCTCGCGCTGCGGCTGGGGCGCATCTCCAACCTGCCCACCGTCTGGACCAACGTCCTGGTCGGCGCCTTGCTCGCCGGCGGCCAGCTCGCCGATCCGCGGCTGCCGCTGCTGATGCTCGCCCTCTCCCTGTTCTACGTGGGCGGCATGTTCCTCAACGACGCCTTCGACCGCGAGTTCGACGCGAAGCACCGCCCCGAGCGGCCGATTCCCTCGGGCCAGGTGTCCGCGCAGCAAGTGTTCGTCATCGGCTTCGGGCTGCTCGCGCTCGGCATGGCCGGCGTGGCGGGCGCCAGTCGCGCCGCGGACGGCATCCCGTCGTGGCGAGCTGCCGCCGCCGGCGCGGCGCTCGCCGCGACGATCGTTCTCTACGACGCCCATCACAAGGACAACCCGCTCAGCCCGCTCGTCATGGGCCTCTGTCGCGTCCTGGTCGTCCTGACGGCGGCGTTCAGCACGAGCGCAGTGCTACCGAACGCCGTGCTGTTGGCGGCGGTCGCGCTGCTATGCCACCTGATCGGCCTGACCTACATCGCCAAGCAGGAGCATCTCGATCGCATCGGCAGCCTGTGGCCGCTCGGCTTCCTGGCCGTGCCGGTGCTCTACGGAGTGGCGCTCGCGCTGGCGGCGCCCGTGGCCTGGCTGCCGCTGGCGCTGTACGTGGGCGTGTTGTCGTTCGCCTTGAACCTGCTGCGTCGCCGCGCCCGGGGCGACGTGCCGCGTGCCGTCGTGACGCTGATCGCGGGCATGTCGGTCCTCGACGGCGTCATGCTCGCGGGCGGCGGACTGATCGTGGCCGCAGCGCTCGCCGTCGTCGGCTTCGTGCTCACCCTCGTCCTGCAGCGATGGGTGGCCGGGACCTGATTGGCGTGAGCTGACGCGCTGGCCAACGCGCCCGGCGCGTATGATTTTTCCAGCCGAGTCATGATGGCGCTTCGCGCTCGCGTCGCCACCGTTGAACGACGAGGGAGAAGCGATGCCCAATTCCCAGGACGTGTTCTGGTTCAAGAGCCAGTTCCAGCCCCAGATCGAGGCGGCGATCGCCGGCACGCCGTTCAGCGTCGACATGATCGCCGCGTTCGCCTGCCAGGAAACCGGCGAAATCTGGCCGGCGCTGCGGCGCCAGGGCTTGCCGACGTCGCGCATCCTCGAGCTCTGCGTCGGCGACACGATCGACGCGTCGCCGACCGGCGGCGGGCGACGGGCCTTCCCGAAGAACCGGGCCGAGCTGACGCAGGCGGCGCAGGGCGATCGCATGTTCCAGATCGCGCGCCAGGGGCTGGTCGACATGGCGACCTACATCCCGGCGTATCGCGGCGCCGCGTCGCGGCCGGACAAGTTCTGCCACGGCTTCGGCATCTTCCAGCTCGACCTGCAGTTCTTCAAGAGCGACCCCGACTACTTCCTGTCGCGTCGCTACGCCGACTTCGACGCCGCGCTCGCCCGATGCGTCGGCGAGCTCAAGTCGGCCTTGCGGCGGGTCGGCTGGCAGGCCAAGACCTCGCTCAGCGACACCGAGATGGCAGGCGTGGCGATCGCCTACAACACCGGCCGCTACGACCCGGCCAAGGGCCTGAAGCAGGGCTACTTCGACGGCAGCAAGTACTACGGCGAGAACTACTACGGGTACCTGCAGCTGGCCAAGGGCGTTCGCTTCCCCGCCGCCGAGGCGGCGCCGTCGCGCGACGCGCGAGCGCTTCCGGCGACGGCGAAGAAGGCGCCCAAGCCGGTGAGGAAGGCGGTCAAGTCGGCAAAGAAGGCGGCCAAGTCCGTCAAGAAAGCGACCAGGAAATCGACGACGAAGGCCGCGAAGTCGACGAGAACCGCGAAGACCCGGACGACCGCCAAACGCACGCGTGCGACCGCGGCCAAGGCGCGCAAGGCGGCGAAGCCCAGCAAGATCGCCAAGAAGGCGACGAAAGCAACGGCGCCGAAGACACAGGGCGCGCCGGCGGCAGCGATCGCGAAGCGCGCCAAGGCGTCGAAGTCGACCTCGAAGCGGGCCTGACGGCGCGCGCGGTCAGGTCGCTGGCTTCGCCGTGCGGTCGACCCACGCAGCGAATGCAGCGAGGAACGATTCGAGGAACTTCTTCGTCTCAGGCTTCTTCAGGCCACCCGACTCGTCGAACAGCTCGCCGGCGCTGCCGATGTACGCCTCGGGTTGCTGCAGCGCCGGCATGTCGAGGAAGACCAGCGACTGGCGCAGATGGTGGTTCGCGCCGAAGCCGCCGACCGCGCCGGGGGAGACCGTCATCACGGCCGCCGGCTTGCCCTTCCACGCGCTCTTGCCGTACGGCCGTGAGCCGATGTCGATCGCGTTCTTGAGCACACCGGGGACCCCCCGGTTGTACTCCGGCGTCACGAACAAGACCGCGTCGGCGCTGGCGATCTTCTCCTTGAAGGCGACCGACGCTGCCGGCGGGTTCGCGTCGTCGTCCTGGTTGTAGAGCGGCAGCTGCCCGATCTCGACGATCTCGAGCGAGAGTGATGCGGGCGCGATGGCTGCAAGCGCTTTCGCCATCTTGCGATTGAGCGAGTCCTTGCGCAGGCTGCCGATGACGACGGCGATGCGACGGGGGTTTGCCATATTGGAATTCCTTCGAGAAGGGAGATGGGGGCGACGGCAGAATCATCGTCCACTCCGGAATTCGCTGCACCGCCACGTCATGAACAAGGCTTTCACCCGCGAGGTCGATCGCGAAGACGAGGAAGATGACGACGTCGCCGCCCCGCCCTTGCCGCAGGGCGCGAAGAACTACATCACCGTCGCCGGCTACCAGCGCCTGCGTCGGGAGCTGATGACGCTGCTCGACGAGGAGCGCCCGAAGATCGTCGAGACGGTGTCGTGGGCCGCCAAGAACGGCGACCGCTCCGAGAACGGCGACTACCTCTACGGCAAGAAGCGCCTGCGCGAGATCGATCGCCGCATCCGCTTCCTCACCAAGCGGCTCGACGTCGCCGAGGTCGTCGATCCGTCGCTGCACCACGGCAACGAGCAGGTCTTCTTCGGCGCGACGGTCCGCTATGCCAGCGACCACGGCGAGGAGCGGACGATCCGCATCCTCGGCGTCGACGAGGCCGAGAGCGCGCACGGCGAGGTGAGCTGGATCGCGCCGATCGCGCGGGCGCTTCTCAAGGCACGCGTCGGCGACGAGGTGCGCCTGACGACGCCGCGCGGGGTCGAGGTGCTCGAGGTGCTCGAGGTGCGCTATCCGGCGCCGGCGCCCGAGGCGGTCGCGGGCACGGCCCGAGTCAAGGCTTGACGCGCGCCACCCGCAGGACCGTCGACGACCGCTTCAGCGTCCGCATCACCTCAGCGAGGTGAAGCCGGTCGCGGACGCTGAGCAACAGCTTCAGCTCGGTCGTCTCGCTCGCCGGCTCCTGGCCCATGTCGATGTGGGTGATGTCGGCTTCGGCATGGCTCACCGCCGACGCCACCTGCGCCAGCACGCCCTTGCCGTTCTTGACCAGCAGCGAGACCGCGGTCTCGAACGACCTCGTCGGCTGCTCGGCCCAGTCGACGCGCATCCAGCGCTCGCTGTCGCGCTCGAGCAGGCGCTTGCCGACGCTGCACTCGGCGGTATGCACCGACAGCGCCTCGCCGCGGCCGAGGTTGCCGACGATGGCGTCGCCGGGGATCGGCCGGCAGCACGGCGCCAGCTGCACCGACGCGCCTTCGCTGCCGTCGATCAGCACCAGCCCTTGCGACGGCGCCGAGTCGTCGACGGCGTAGCGGCCCATGGTCAGCGTCAGCGCGTCGGCGCGAACGCCGCCCTCGGCGAGCAGGCGCGCCAGCCGCGTCGCGACGATGGTCGCGATCTTGCGGCCGACGCCGATGTCGACGAACAGGTCGTCGCGGCTCTTGTTGCCGCTCCAGCGCAGGAGCTGCTGCCAGATCACGGCGCCGGTGCCGTCTTCGGGCGGCAGCGACAGTCCTTCGGCGCGCAAGGCCTGCGCCAGCATCTTCTCGCCGAGGCCGCGCGACTCGTCCTGCTCCATGTTCTTCAGGTAGTGCCTGATCTTGGAGCGGGCGCGGCCGGTGACGACGAAGTTGAGCCAGGCCGGGTTCGGCCGCGCGTTCGGCGCGCCGATGATCTCGACGACGTCGCCGCTCCTCAGCTCGGCGCGCAGCGGCACCGGCTCGCCGTTGACGTTGGCGGCGACGCAGTGGTCGCCGACGTCGGTGTGGATCGCGTAGGCGAAGTCGACCGGCG
>Ga0207691_10000355_pt1 | contig 46166 bp, 40 predicted proteins | sample KBSM13metaG_FD_184327 | JGI IMG/M metagenome (GOLD analysis project Ga0207691, IMG submission 184327) | Miscanthus rhizosphere microbial communities from Kellogg Biological Station, Michigan, USA - KBS M1-3 metaG (SPAdes) (version 2) | ecosystem: Host-associated > Plants > Roots > Rhizosphere >...
AGCCATCACCACGATCATCGTCTCGCCGATTGCGCGGCTGACGGCCAACAGGACGCCGCCGACCACGCCCGGCAGCGCCGCGGGCAGGATGACCTTCTTGATCGTCTCGGATCGGGTTGCCCCCATGGCGAGGCTGCCGTCGCGCATCGCCTGCGGAACTGCGGCGATGCTGTCGTCGGCCATCGAGCTGACGAACGGAATTATCATGATCCCCATGACGAGACCCGCGGCAAGCGCGCTTTCCGATGAAGCCGAACTGATCCCGATCGAAAGGCCGAAGTCGCGCACCATCGGCGCAACCGTGAGCGCGGCGAAATAGCCGTACACCACGGTCGGCACGCCGGCGAGAATCTCGAGGATCGGCTTAAACCACGCGCGTATTTGCGGTGGCGAATATTGGGTGAGGAAGATTGCGCACATCAGCCCCAGCGGGATGGCGACGATCATCGCGATGATCGCGCCGATGAAGACAGTTCCCCAGAATAGGGGAACCGAACCGAAGGCGCCCGAGGAGCCCGCCTGGTCGGCGCGAAGCGCGGTCTGCGGACTCCAGCTGGTCCCGAACAAGAACTCGGTCGGGCTGACCAACTGGAAGAATCGCAGGCTTTCGAACAGCACCGACAGGACGATACCGAGGGTTGTGAGGATCGCGAGCAGCGAGGCGGCGAGCAGCAGGCCCATCAGCCATCGTTCGACGCCGGTGCGCGCGCGAAAATCGACGCGGATCCGGCGCATGGCAAAGAATGCGCCAACCAACGCGATCAGAATGGAAATCCCGCCGCCGACTGCCGTAAATTTGACGCTCGCTTCGGCATAAACCGGCGCGAGATCGGTCGACTCCGGATTGAAGCCAGCTTCGCGCTCACCTGTCGCTATTTCGCGCGCTTCAGTTAGGATCGTTTCACGGGCCAGGTCGAAGTCAGGGAGCTTCTGCCCCGCGGGCGAAGCCAGCACCGCCTTGTCGACCAGCATCGTCTGCGTTGGCGACCATACCGCAAGGAACAGCAGCGCCGGAATTGCCGCCCACAGGGCAACGTAAAGCCCATGATAGTTGGGCAGGCTATTCAGGCGCTCGCTACCGCCGCGCAGCCCGCTCGCCCGGCTACGGGCGAACAGGCCGGCGACGACTGTTATCGCCAGGACTGCGGCGAGCGCTAGGCCTAGGGTCATAACGCTCGTGTTCCGCCTACTTGAGGCTTGCTGGATCGAGCGGCTTCAATGCAGTGGACTGCGCAGCAGCAGCTTCCGCTTCAGCCGGAGCCAGCGGGACCAGTCCGCGCTTCTCCAACGGCCCGCCCTTGCTCCACGCCTTTGAATAGGCCTCGAGGAATTGCTTGATGGCGGGCTTCACGGCAAGGTGCTCGCCCTTCACATAGATGTAGAGCCGACGGCTACCGGGATAGCTGAGATCGCTAATCGTTGCTTCTGTCGGCGCGACGCCGGCAATCGAGACCGGCGATACCTTGTCAGCATTTTCTTCGAGATAGCTGTAGCCAAGGACACCGAGTGCGCCTGGATCAGCCGAAACCTTCTGCACCAGCAGATTGTCGTTTTCGCCGGCCTCAACATAGGCGCCATCCTCGCGGATCTTGGTGCAGGTTTCCTTATGCTTCTTGTCGTCGGCCTTCTTGAGATCCTTCATCGCCGGGTCGCTGTCGCAGCCCTTCTCGAGGATGAGTTCGGCCAGGCTGTCGCGCGTGCCCGAAGTCGGCGGCGGCCCAAGCACCCGGATCTTGGTCGCCGGGAGCGACGGATCGACGTCCTTCCACGTTTGGGCCGTGTTGGGGCCTTTGCCGAAAGGATTGGCGGCGAGCGCCTTGTAGATTTGCTCGACCGTCAGGTTGAGAGGAGCCTGCTCCTTGGCCTGGATGAGGGTCAGGCCATCGATCCCGACTGGGAGCTCGATGACATTCTTGACGCCATTCTTGACGCAGTCGGCATATTCACTGGCCTTGATCGGTCGCGAAGCGTCAGTCGCATCCGGAAATTTGTCGCCGACGCCGCCACAGAACAGTTTCATCCCGCCACCCGTACCGGTCGACTCGACGATTACATTGATGCCTGGATTGGCACGCTGAAATTCTTCCGCGACGGCCGTGGTGAAAGGATAAACCGTCGACGATCCGACGATCTGGATTCGAGTTGAAGCGCCACCGCCCGAATCCTTCCCGCCGCAAGCCGCAATCAGCGCCACCAGCGGCAGCGCAACCAGCATCTTCTTCATTGCCATACTCCCCAAGGGGTCAGCGCTTCGAGGCCGACGTTCAACGCGCTCTAGCGCCCGGTCGGTGGCGTCCTTGTGACTCTCGCGTTACAGTTTTGTGACAAGTGCCAAGGCGTCAGCTCGAGGGTAAGGCGACGCTAACCTCGGTGCCGCGCCCGGGCTCCGACCGAATTTCGAGCGTGCCGCGATGCCGCTCGACGATATGCTTGACGATGGCGAGGCCGAGGCCTGTACCGCCGGATTCCCGGCTGCGCGCCGAATCGACGCGGTAGAAGCGTTCAGTGAGACGAGGCAGGTGCGCCGCCGGGATGCCGTCGCCTTGGTCGCTGACGACCATCACCACACGAGACCCGTCGACCCTTACTCGCACTTCGACTGAGCAGCTTTTGTCATTACATCCGTATCGGATGGCGTTGCCGATCAGATTATCTGCCAACTGCAGCAGCTGACCGAAATCACCGGCGATCGGCGGCAGGTCCTGATCGATTTCGGCCGAGATCCGGCAGTTGCGCCGGTCCAACAAGGGTGCTGCATTCTCAATTGCAATCCGCGCGACTTCGGCGAGGTCGACTCGTTCATTGGGAGGCCGGAAGCGGTCAGCCTCAATTCGCGACAGGCTCATCAGATCTTCGACGATCCGCAACATCCGGCGGGCTTCGACTTCGATGGTGGTGCCGAAGCGAGCACGCATCTCTTCATCAACCGGGCCGTCCTCGGTCAGTGTTTCCGCGTAGCCGATGATGGTCGCCAGCGGCGTCCGCAATTCATGACTGGCATTGGCGACAAAGTCGGTCCGCATCCGTTCGGCCGACCGCACGTCAGAACGGTCTGCTAGCCGGACCAACACCGAATTTCGGGCAAGCCGCCGAACACTAAGACTCCACGGTCTGTCGGCAGCACCAATGCCAATCACTTCGAGTTCGGCTTCGAGCCCAGCGGAAATCGTGTCGAGCGCAAGGGGATGGCGAATGGCCAAGCGCAGGTCTCGGCCGATAATTTGGTTGCCGAGCAGCTGCCTGGCTGGCTCGTTGGCCGCGGCCACAAGCCCGGCATCAACGATCAGCGCTGGCTCTTCGATCGCTTCGAGGATGGCGAGCGCGAGGATGTTTTTAGCAAGCACGGCGCCGTACCTAAACGGCCCGAGGAAATCGCGCTAGGAGGCCGTCCGGCCAAGCCGTCTTTGGGTTCGAAACGTCCCGACGGCGAGGATGAGGAGGATCGGGTAGCTCCAGAATTGCAGCGCCGCGCCATAGGCCCGGGGAAGGAGATCAGGATCGATGCCTTTCAGGATATGGCCGAGCGAGGTGGTAAGCTGCAGCCCCGCGACCCAGAGCGGCCAGAAGCGCTTGGAGCGAAGCGCGACGGTGACGAAACCTGCCAATACGCCGAGGTCGACGATCATGAGCCCTTCTTCGACACCGCTGTACCGGTGGGTAAGCGGGGAAATCACCAGCATCGTTGCGAGCGTTCCGCCGAGGCAGGTTGCGGCAACGATCCGCTCGTCACCGCTACCCTTGAGCCAGGCATAGACGCACACTGCCAAAAGCAACGGGCCAAAAACGAGCGGTCCAAACATTAGTGGAAGCCGGACCACGACGCGCGTGGTCCGGTCAATCCTTTGCCGCTATGCAACCACGCGCAGGTCGGCGCGGCCCTGCGGCGGGCATTCCTGCATGTCGCCGAAGCCGACCGTGCGCAGGCCGGGCACGAGCTGCGTGGTTTCCTTGAGGGACATATGGCAGTTGGCCATTTCGCCGCGCGCATGAACCAGGCTCATCGTCGTTTCGGCCAGTTGCTCGAAGGCCGCATGCCCAGTGGCCGTGGCGATCCCGAACGTCGATCGTGCGCGGATCATCCGGCCTTGAAGCTCGGCGATTTCGGCCAATGCTTCTTCAATTGCGTCCTCGACAGCGCGAACCTGGGTGGCAACCTCATAGGCGGCTGACTCGATCATTTCTCTGCGCATGACTCTTATCTCCTTGGCGCGAGTAGCCTCGCGCATTGCCATATTCAGCAACGATAGAGTGGAGAGAGCAGCCTAGCCGTTGATCATCCTGGAGAGGCTTTCAAGTCCGGCCAGATACATTCCTGCCGAAAATGTCGCGCCCATAGCGATCAGGACAATCCAGACGAGCCGGAGGCCGACGCTCATCTCATTGCTGGGATGGCTCCTCGTTGCAAACGGCAGTTGCAGGGGAGAGCCAAGTCCAACCGGGCTTTGCTCGGTCAAGTGACCGGCAGGATCGGCCTCCCCTGCACGGTCAGCGTGCCGAATCGAAGTGCGGACCGTGCCGCCTTGCTGTCCGGCTGGAAGGAATGCGTCGATGTGCGGCGATTGATGTATCAAACGCTGATATGCAGGATCGATCGACAGGGCGGCGATGACCAGCCGTGCCGCTTCGCCGCGCCGATCCACCCCCAACTTGTCGAGAGCGCCGCGAATTCGCTGGTCGACGGTGTGCGGGCTGATCCCGAGCTTTGCGGCAATTTCCTTGCTGTTGTGATGCTGGTCGACCAGCAGCAAGCATTCGATCTGCCGAGAGCTAAGCCGCGCCACCGGCGATCCGGGATCAATCCTGCTCGCCGCCTCATAGGCCTGGCCTGATGGCTTCGGCTGCAACGTGATTCCTTCCGAGCCTGGAATGTTGCCCATTCGGGTTAACCCGCGCCTGTTTAACGGAAAGCTGGGAAATCCTCAAATCTGAATGGCTAATGCTTCTGCAAGGCTGTTCGTTGAAAGATTGGCCCAATTTGCACTGTTTTGGTGGCGAAAGTAGGCGGAAACGCACGTTTGACCGGCCTCTTTGTTTCGCTTGCCCGCCGCACGCGATCCTCAATGCATTGCATATCTGCCGCAGAATGAATGATACTGACGTCGGCTGGGCGGCAGGCAGATCAATCCACGCATGAACGCGATAGACCTCCAATATCATCGCAAATTCCAGGATGCGCTCGGCAGCGGGGATATGTTTGCGCTGTTTGAGCGGACGCGCGAGGCGATCGCGAAATTCCCCGACGATCCGGAGGTGCGGTACCTTCAGGCGCTGGCCATGGCTCGGCTTGGCGATCCCCATGCGGCAATGCGGCTTTATGAACGCAATCGGGTTGAAGAAATCGGTACGGAGGATGCAATTGCCCTGAAGGGGCGGTTGCTCAAGGATCTTGCCGTACGTTCAACGGGAGCCGAACAGATCGGCCTGTATCGCCAGGCGAGCGAAGCCTACCGAGAGGCCTACCGCCTGTCTGACGGCTATTTTTCCGGCATCAATGCCGCGACGACCTCCTTCCTGGCAGGCGATTTGGGTGAAGCCCAAGAGCTTGCTGCAGCAATCGCCCGGCGCGCCGACGTAGCCGAACCACAGGATTATTTTGCCGCAGCATCGGGGGCCGAGGCAAAACTGGTATGTGGAGAGGTGGAGCAGGCGACGGTCTTGTTCGCCGAAGCCCGTCGCCGATCCGATGCGTCTCCCGGTATGGTCGCCTCGACCGCTCGTCAGGTGACCTTAATTGCCGGCAAACTTTCCGCTGCCGAAGCTCTCCGGAGGGCCTTGCTCGATTCAATCCGGCCGACCCCAGTCATCCATTATTGCGGGCATATGTTCGCAGCCGGATGGTCGCCGGAAACGGCAGTGGCCGAACAAGTTAAAGCAATTCTCGACGAAGCCGATGTGCTGGTTGGCTACGGCCAGCTCGCCTGCGGCGCCGACATAGTCATAGCCGAGGCGTTGCTTGCCCGTGGCGGCGAGCTGCACGTCGTCCTGCCTTTTGCCGAGGAAGACTTTATCAAGTCATCCGTTGCCGTGGGCGGAGAGGAATGGGTTGATCGTTATGAAAAGGCACGTGACGCGGCCAGCTCGGTGACCTTCGCCACCCAGATGCAATGGGTGAACGACGACCAGCAATTCTCCTACTGCGCCAAACTCGTAATGGGCCTTGCCCAACTGCGGGCCAGCGTCATGCAGGCCGATACATTCCAGCTCGCTGTGTGGGATGGAGAACCGACTGCTGCCATTGCGGGAACGGCTGCCCACTGCGCCGAATGGGCCGAGTTGGGCGGCAACAGCCGAGTTATTTCGGTGCCCAAGGAACGGCCGGCGCTGGCTATGCCCGAGGCCACCCACGTTCCCGAAAAGGCGAGTTGGAAGCTCTGTTCCATGCTGTTTGCCGATTTCGCCGGCTTCTCGCTGTTGGATGAGGACCACCTGAAGCGTTTCCTGGAAGTAGTGATGGGGCGGATCGCGAAAGTGCTGGATAGCCATTCCAAGGTCGTCTTGTGCCGCAACAGCTGGGGCGACGCCATTTTTGCAGTCATCGAAACGCCGGCCATGGCTGCAGAAATAGCGTTGGAAATACAGGCCGAGTTGGATCCGGTCACTCTTAGGTCAATCGGCCTCCCGCCAGACGGTGGCATGCGGATCAGCTTGCATCATGGACCGATTTTCGAGCATTTCGACGCCGTTCAGACCGCGCGCACCTATTATGGGACCGAGGTGACGGTAGCGGCGCGGATAGAGCCGCGGGTCCCGGTTGGCGCAATCTATACAACCCAGCCATTTGCCGCTCTGATCGAGTCCGACCTCAACAACTATCATTTCGAATATGTGGGGAAGATGGACCTCGCCAAAAATTACGGCGAGCGCATATTGTACCGACTTGGCACGAATGCGGCCTAGGCCGTAGCCTTTGGAGTCGACTTTTAACATCGGTTAACAGACAATTAGGCGCGCGCCGTTTCGAGTCGCTTGGAGGAGGGCGTCGTCATCAGCGCGAGAGAATGGAAGCTAATGAGGGACCGGTAGGGTCTCCCGCAGAAGGGTGCGAATTAGGGGGATTGCGTGTCCGGACCTGACATCTTCATTTCTTACAGCCGTGAGGAGCGACAGGCTGCTCGGCATTTTGCCGAAAGCTTCGCTCAGGAAGGCTTTGCCGTCTGGTGGGACGCGGCGCTTCGCTCGGGCGAGACATTCGATGAAGTCATCGAACGGGAGTTGCGGGCAGCCAAGGCCGTGGTCGTCCTCTGGTCGCCGCGGTCGGTAGCGTCGCGCTGGGTCCGCGCGGAAGCAACTCTCGCCGATCGCGCCAACAAGCTGGTGCCGGTGATCATCGAGTCCTGCAGCCTGCCAATCATTTTCGAACTTACGCAAGCGGCAGACCTCGCAAATTGGACCGGAGACACGGGGGACACGCGTTGGCAGACGCTGGTCAGTGACTTGCGCAGGCTGGTCGAGCCGCACAAGGACCAGGCCGAGGCTCATCCGGTCCCGCAACCCGTCGCCAAAGTACCGCAACCTCCGGTTCCATCCAGCCCGACGCCTGCTGCGATCCGCAACGGCGCCACCGGGAACGCTCCTTCTGCCGACGAACTGATGGCCGCCCTCGATCGGGTCGGCAAGGCGCGCGAGACGGAGTTGGCCAAACCAACCGCCGCGGAACTTGAAGAGGCTGAATTTTTCAAACGCTCGGACGAATTTCGACAGACAGAAGGCGACAAATTCCACTGTCTCCGGCGGTTGGACGGCGAGGATGAGGAAACCAGCTTTGTCGTCACTCCGTCCGGGTTGAAGGTCGGTCGAAAAGCGCCGGCCGATATCATCGTGCCTGGCGCCGGGGTGTCCCGCGAACATTGCCAGATCGAGCTGGCGGCCGACCAGCTTCGGGTCACGGACCTGAATTCAACCAACGGCACTTACATCGACAATAAGCGCATCGATCAAAGCCAGGTGCTGGCCGTCGGTTCCGTGCTTCGGGTAGGCAATGTTTCGTTCGAACATGAAGTGCGCACCCGCGAGCAAATGCAGCGCCACCAGGCAGCGAATTTTGATCATAATACGCGCCCCGTTGAAGGGCGCGTGGCGGGACGATCCTAGCCTAGGCCGCGGGGGCTATTGGCCCTGCGACGATTGCCGCTGCAGGAACACCAGATAGGCTTTGGTCTGGGTGGCCTCTTTGATCAGCCGGTCCATTTCCGCGTCGGTCCGCGCCCCGCGCGCGGAATTAGCCACCTCTGCCAGATATTTGTCGTAATTCTTGGCGAGCCGGGCATTTTCCTTGTTGCCCGACGCCATGACCTGTTTGGCCAAAGCCCGACCGCTGCTGACAATCGAATTAACCTGAGCCTGCTTCGACGCTGACGGCGCGGAGCTGGTGCTGCTGCTGCTTGCGGTTGTCGTTGTGGTGGCAACGGGCGTCGCGGTTGTGGTGGTTGTCACCGCCGTAGTCGTCCTTGGCGCTTGCGGCAGCTTTTCGATCTTTGCCTTGTTCGCGGCCAATGCGGTGTAGGCGCCCGTAATGGCCGCTGAGAAGGCCTGCGACTTGGCCAAAGCATCCCGGGCGGCGCCCAGTGATTGGACCGGATCGGTGTTGCTGGCCGATGACTCCACGGAGGTTCGAAGTTCGGCAAGCGTGCCTGTCACCGTGGGCGATTGTGCATTTCGCGGGAGGCTTTGTACCTTGGCGTCCGCATCACGCAGCAGCGCAGTGGCGAAGGCTACGTTGGCCGACGTCGCGGTGCGCTTCATCTGTTCGACCCGGGCGGTTGCAGCCGCCGCCTGGGCCGGGTCGTCCGCGAGCGCCTGAAGGCCCGCCAGTTGCTGATCAAGCTGGCCGCTGGCCGTGACCAAGTCATTGACCGCTGTGGCTGGCGCTCCAGCGGTACGCGCGTCGTCCGCCAGCGAGCGTTCCGCTGCGATTAACTGACCAAGGCCTTCGACCGGAATCGATTCCGATCCATTAAGGTCGGGAATTTCCAGCGGGGCACCGGACTCGCCGGATCCGCCCTTCATCATGAAGGTGCCGGCGGCCAGTGCCGCAACGAGCGCGACGGCGCCGCCGCCCGCGAGCATCGCCTTCCTCGGATCCTTGTACCACTTGTCCGCCGGCTCCTTTGCCTTGGGGGGAGGGACGACCGGCTTCCTTTGCTCCGCGATCGGTTCAGGCTTCTTTGGCGGGGGCGCCGCCTCGGCCGCTTCCGCCGCTACCGGCTCGGACGGCTCAGCCTCCTCAACCTCCTCCACTTGGTCGGACTTCTTCTTCTTGCCCTTCTTGGAGGCGCCGGTTTCTTCGCCGGCCCGCTTGAACTGCACGTCGGCCGGATCTTCTGGCACCCCGGTATCGAGGTCTTTCTGATCGATCCCCGGTGCGGTTGGCGCAACCGCCGCAATTTCATTCGACGCCATTTCGTGCGCGAAGAAGCGGGTAGGTTCGTCGTCACCGGCAACGACTTCCTCGGTATCCTTCCTGCCGAACAGTGCCAGCCATTCGCGGATTGATTGCGGCCGCTCCGAGGGGCGGATGGTCATTCCCGAATCGATCGCCTGCAGGAAGCGCTTGCTGAATCCGGGCCAATGACCTTCGACTAGCGGACTTCCCAGGCCGCCGTGCATCCGCTCGAGCACTTCGGGCGGCTTTTCGCCCGTTACGCACTCATAGAGCACCACGGACATGGCATAGATGTCTGTCCATGGCCCTTGTGGATATGTTTTCACATATTGCTCGACGGCCGCGTAGGGCGGCGTGTGGAATGTTACCGAGGTGCTGGTCGCCTCTGCCGCCTCAAACCTCGCCGATCCGAAATCGATCAAAACCGGCCGATTGTCGTCGGTGATCAGGATGTTGGGCGGCTTGATGTCGCGGTGCAGGACTCCGACCCGGTGGGCACGATCGAGACCTTCGGCGATCGGCTTGATGACGTTCCACAGGCTTCGCTCATTGAAGCGGCGGCCTTCCTTCAACAGCCGCGACAGGGACGCACCGTCCTCGAAATCCATGACCATGTAGGCGGTACCATGAACCTCGAACAGGCTCCGCACGCTGACGATGTTGGGATGGCGGGTTGGAGTCGAAAGGTTCCAGAGGAGCTTCGCTTCCTCGACGAACTTCTTGAGCCCTAGCGCATGGACTTCCTCGACGTCCGATCCGATCGGGACGACGGTGCTTTCGGCGTCGCGCTCGGCAATCGAACTGGGAAAATATTCTTTGATTGCAACCAGTTCGCCGAAATAAATGCCGCGGCCCTTGTAGACGATGCCAAAGCCGCCGACACCGAGGACATCCTCAATCCGCCACTCACGGATCACCGTCCCGGCCGGCAGGGCTTTGCTGCTGTAGGGCTTACTCAACGCCGATCTCCCCCTGGCCGACCTGCAATCAAGAAAAAGTAAATCGCATGAACCATTGTGAATTGCTAGTCTCGGACTTTGGACGAGAACGGGGGACGCCTTTTGGCCTTTGAATGTGTCAGTCGAACCCATGTCGGGCTTCGCCGAAAGGTAAACGAGGATTCGCTGCTGGTCCGGACCGAGCGCGGCCTTTGGGCGGTTGCCGACGGCATGGGAGGGCATGAAGCCGGCGACGTCGCCAGCGCCAAGGTGACCGAGGCGCTCCTTGGCCTGCCGATCGTCTATGGCCTGGAGGCGCTTGTCGATAGTGCGATCGCGGCGCTCCAATCGGTCAACCGCGATCTGATTGAGCTGGCGGGCTCGACCGACGTTGAACGGTCGATCGGAACGACGGTCGTGGGACTCGCCATTGCCGGCAATCGCTATAGCTGCTTCTGGGCGGGGGACAGCCGGGCCTATCTTCTTCGCCAAGGCCAACTGTTACAGCTGAGCCGCGACCACAGCCTGGTCCAAAGCCTGATGGACGCGGGCATGCTGACCCCGGCCGAAGCGGTCGATCATCCAAATGCCAACATCATCACGCGCGCAGTGGGCGTCGCGCCGGAACTGCAGGTCGAAACAGTCGGCGGCGACTTGCAAGCTGGCGATCAGTTCATCCTTGCAAGCGATGGTGTGACAAGGCTGATCGAAGATCAGGAGTTGGCCCAAGAGCTTGGGATCGGAACCATGGAGGAAGCCGCCGACCGGTTGATCGACAAGGTGCTGGCCCGCGGTGCGCCAGACAACGCCACGCTGGTCATAGTAAAAGTGCAGTAGGGCAGCTCATCGTTGGCTTCGGATGTCTCCCGGACATCCTCCAGGCAACGATGGTGGAGAGGGCTGGATTCGAACCAGCGTAGGGCGAAGCCCGGCAGATTTACAGTCTGCTGCCTTTAACCACTCGGCCACCTCTCCCGGTGCGTGGCAGGCGCGCCAATGGCGGTCCGTTGTGTCGCTGTCAACTGCGGCAGTCGCCCGCTCGTTGACTCTCGCGGCGCTCCAAAAATCAACCATGCCCCGCATGGTGGATTTTTGGAGCGGGTGAAGGGAATCGAACCCTCGTCGTAAGCTTGGAAGGCTTCTGCTCTACCATTGAGCTACACCCGCCCGTCATCATTGGGCCGCGCGCCTTTGCCATCGCGTCTGGCGTTCCGTCAATGGTCAGCCGCCGCTGCGCAACGCCAACACGGCGACTGATGCGATCACCGAGCCGATGACGAGCAGGATCAGCAAGGCCATATAACCTTGGCCTTCCTTGCGTTCAGACAATGCCCGCTCGTTAAGATAGAGACGGCCGTCCACCGTCTTGACGACAGTCCCCTTTTCGATCGCCTGTTCCAGAAACTTCTGCTGCTTCTCGTTGAGATCGAGAACGATGGCGTCGGAAGTTCCCTGCGCCTTGGCGTCGCGCAGCTTCTGCTGGATGAACTCCTCTGATTCTTCCTCTTGCGAAGCTGCGAGCAAGGCCGCGGTGATCGCTGGATTGGCCATCAACAATCTCCTCCATGGCAATCCTAACTTGCGACCCAACGGCTGCCAACGGAACGACTCTCCAGTCTGTCGATTGAATCCGCCATCAAATCGAATGCGGAGATGGCTGATGGCGGCGCGACCAACCTGGCGCGGGGTAATCAAATTGGCGCTCGTCTCGATTCCGGTGGAAATCTTCCCGGCTACAAAGGCCGGTAAGTCGATTGCCTTCCATCAGGTCCATGAGCCGTCCGGCCAACGCGTCCGCTATGAAAAGGTCGTGCCCGGAATCGGGCCGGTCGACCGCGACGAAATCCTCAAAGGGTATGAGGTTTCGAAGGGCGAATATGTGCTGCTCGACCCGGAAGAGATCGAAAAGGTCAAGCTGGAAAGCCGCAAGACGCTGGAGCTGACCCAGTTCGTCGAGCTGACTGACATTGACCCCATCTATTTCGACAAGCCCTATTATGTCGCCCCGGCCGACGATCTGGCTGAGGAGGCGTTTGTGGTCCTCCGCGATGCGCTCAAAAAGACCAAGCGCGTCGGCATCGGCCAACTTGCCATGCGCGGGCAGGAATATGTCGTGAGTTTGAAGCCGTGCGGCCGCGGCATGGTGCTGGAGACGCTGCGCTATGCCGACGAGGTCAATCGCGCCTCAAGCTATTTCCGCGACATTGGCGATATCAAGCCCGATGCCGACCTGCTGGAGCTAGCCGAGACACTAATAGAGAAGAAGAGCAGCGACTTCGACGCCAAGGAGTTCGAGAACCGCTACATTGACGCGTTAAGGAAGCTGATCGCTGAGAAGCAGAAGAAAAAGGGCAAGAGGGTCATCCAGGATGATGAGCCCGATCGCATTCCAAAAGGCTCCAACGTTATCGACCTGATGGCCGCACTGAAGAAGAGTCTGGGCGACGACAAGAAACCCGCGGCCAAGCGCCCGACTGCCAAACGGGCGCCGACACGGCCGGCCGCACCAAAAAAGACCGCAACCCGGGCGCGAAAGCGGGCGTAAACCATGGCCCGCAAACCCAAGCTCGACATCGAGACCTACAACCGCAAGCGTGACTTTTCGAAAACGAAGGAACCACGAGGCCGCAAGCTCAAGGGCAAGGGCGACAGCTTTGTCGTTCAAAAACATGAGGCTTCCCGGCTCCATTGGGATTTCCGACTTGAACTCGACGGCGTGCTGAAGAGCTGGGCGGTTCCCAAAGGACCTTCGCTTGATCCTGACGACAAGCGGCTGGCGGTACGCACCGAGGACCATCCGCTCGACTACGGCACCTTTGAGGGCGTCATACCGAAGGGCGAATATGGCGGCGGCACGGTGATGCTGTGGGACAGGGGGAGGTGGGAGCCCGAGCCTGGCAAGGACCCCAGCAAGACGATCGAGGAAGGCCATCTTCATTTCACGCTCGATGGCGAGCGGATGAAGGGCGAGTGGGTGATGTTCCGGCTGAAGCCGCGGCCCGGTGAACGGCAGGAACCGTGGATGCTGAAGAAGGTCGACGACAATTTCGCCAAGCCGGAAGAAGGTGATGCCCTCGTCGAGCAATGCGTGACCAGTGTCACCACCGAGCGCAGCATGGCCGAGATCGCCGCAGGCGCCGATGTCTGGCATAGCAATAGTAAATCGACCGGCAAGACTGGGCGCGCCAGGCGCAAGGCCGGCGTCGGACCGCCAAAGTTCCAGAGCCCGCAGCTGGCGACATTGGTTGACGCGGTACCGAGCGGCAATGATTGGCTGCACGAATATAAATATGACGGCTATCGGTTGCTGGTCGCGACCGCCGGCGGGGCCGCGACCGCGTGGACCCGCAACGGCAACGACTGGAGTGACAAGTTCCGCTCGATCGTCCGGGCCGCGGCCAAGCTCCCGGCCGGCTGTCTGATCGACGGGGAGGCGGTAGCGCTCGACAAGAAGGGAAAGCCTAGCTTTCAGCTGCTCCAGTCAAGCTTCAAGGGCGGCGACGCCGATATAGCCTTCTATGCGTTTGACCTACTGGTCGACCAAGGCGAGGACATTGCCGGGCTTTCCAACCTCGAGCGCAAGGCACGGTTGGATGCGTTGCTCAGGGCCGCCAGCGCACCGATCCTCTATGGCGATCATATCATCGGCAAGGGCGAGAAGCTGTTCGAGGCCGTCTGCAAGGAAGGCGGGGAGGGGATCATCTCGAAGAAAGCCGGCGCGCCCTACAAGGGAGAGCGGGCCAGGAACTGGCTCAAGATCAAGTGCATCCAGCGCCAGGAGTTCGTGATCGTCGGGTGGCAGGATAGCGACAAGCGCCATGGCTTCCGTTCCCTGCACCTCGGTGTTCGCGACGGGCGCACCCTCAAATATGCCGGCAAGGTCGGCACCGGTTTCGACACCAAAATGATCCACGACCTCGGCGACCTGATGCGCCCGCTCGAGATCGACGAACCGTCGTTGGAGGTGCCCGGTGCGGCGCGGCGGGCCTCGCATTGGATCGAGCCAAAACTGGTCGGCGAGGTGGCCTATACCGAATTCACTTCAGGTGGCACTTTACGCCACCCGAGCTTCATAGCCCTGCGCGAGGACAAGCCGGCGAGGGAGGTCGTGCTGGAAAAGCCTGAAAAACTCTCAACGCCGGGCCGCAAGAAGGCGGATCCTGCTTCGGCCGAACATTTTGGAATCAAGATCAGCAGCGCGGACCGCGTGATCTATCCGGGCGAGGGCCTGACCAAGGGCGACCTCGCCAATTATTATGCCGCAATTGAAGCCCTGATACTGGTCGACATGGCGAAACGCCCCATCAGCTTGATCCGCTGTCCCCAGGGCCGTGCCAAGGAGTGTTTCTTCCAGAAACATGACAGCGGCACCATGGGCCCACACGTCAAGCATGTGCCCATTAAGGAAAGCGACGGCGAGGTGCAGGATTACCTCTACGTGCAGGACGCCCGCGGAATCCTCGCCTGCGTCCAGATGGGGACGATCGAATTCCACGGTTGGGGCAGCAAGGCCAACAAGCTCGAATATCCCGATCGGCTGGTGTTCGATCTCGACCCGGACGTCGGGCTCGATTTCAGCAAAGTGAGGGATGCCGCAAAGAGGCTCCGAGCGCTTCTCGCCGATCTCGGCCTCGTCACTTACCCGATGTTGACAGGCGGCAAAGGAATCCATGTCATCGCTCCGCTCGATGCAAAGGCCGATTGGGCGAAGGTTAAGAGCTTTGCGGAACGGTTTAGCCGCGCGATCGCAGAGGCCGAACCGGACATGTTCACAGCGAATATCCGCAAGAACCAGCGCAAGGGCCGCATCTTCCTCGACTGGCTTAGGAACCAGCGCGGTGCCACCGCGGTAATGCCTTATTCGGCAAGGGCGCGAGAGGGAGCGCCTGTCGCCGCGCCCGTCGCATGGGAAGAGCTCGATCAGGTCAAGTCGGGTGCCGAATATTCGATCCGAGACGCCGATGAGCTGTTGGAGCGTGCCAGTTCCAAGCTGCTGGCAGGTTGGGGCCAGACGAAGCAGAAGCTACCCAAAGCCTGACTTGGCTTGAGCGCGGGCGCCGCTTAGCAATGGCGCATGCGTCCCTTCCTTGTCCCGCTTGCCCTCAGCCTGATTGCCGCCGCTCCGCCCCCGGAAACCACCGCGTGGCGCGAGCAGGCGGCGAAAATCTCGATCACCCGCGACGACTGGGGCATCGCCCATGTCGAAGGTCCGACGGACGCCGATGCGGTTTTCGGCATGATCTATGCCCAGGCCGAGGACGACTTCCCGCGGATCGAGGCCAATTATTTGACCGCGCTTGGCCGGACCGCGGAGGCGGAGGGAGAGAAGGCGATCTGGCAGGACCTCCGTGCACGGCTCTACGTCAGCGCGCCTGAACTGAAGGCCGACTATGCCGCCAGCCCCGATTGGCTCAAGCGCCTGATGAACAGCTGGGCGGCCGGGCTTAACTATTATCTTGCGACCCATCCGCAGGTGACGCCGCGCGTGCTCAAGCGGTTTGAGCCATGGATGGCGCTAAGCTTCACGGAAGGAAGCATTGGCGGCGATATCGAGCGGATCGACCTTCAACAGCTTGAGCAATTCTACGGCGGCACATCCAAGTTAGCCGCGGCGCCCTACGACCCCGATCCGCGCGGTTCCAATGGCGTTGCCATTGCGCCGGCACTCACGAAGGATGGCAGGGCGCTGCTGCTGATCAACCCGCACACCAGCTTTTTCTTCCGGTCGGAACAGCAGGTGACCAGCGAACAGGGCCTCAACGTCTATGGGGCCGCCACATGGGGGCAGTTCTTCATCTACCAGGGGTTCAATGCACGGGCCGGCTGGATGCATACGTCGAGCGGTGTCGACAATGTCGATGAATTCGCGTTTGACGTGAGCAAGGGAAAACAGCCCAGATATCGCTATGGCAATGTGTGGCGGCCGCTGATCGCTCGACCTGTGACAATTCGCTATCGGGCCGTGGACGGGCGGCTGGCCAGCCGCAACTTCAACACCTGGCGGACTCATCGCGGGCCGATCATAAGGTCCGAAGGTGGGCGTTGGATCAGCTTCGCCATGATGTATCGGCCAGTCGCGGCGCTTCAGCAGAGCTATCTGCGCACCCGGGCTACGGACCTTGCGTCGTTCCTCAAGGTCGCCGGACTGCAGGCAAACAGCTCCAACAACACGATCTTCGCTGATGCTGACGGCGACATCGCCTACCTCCATCCGCAATACGTTCCGATGCGCAACGATCGCTTCGATTACACCGAGACGGTGGACGGAAGTGACCCGGCGACCGATTGGGGTGCCCTTCATTCCTTGTCGGATTTGCCGAACGTGATCAGCCCGCCCAACGGGTGGGTCCACAACACCAATAACTGGCCCTATCGCGCAGCCGGGGCGTTCAGCGCCAAGCCTGAGCTATTCCCGCGATATATGGACAGTTTCGGGGAGAATTATCGCGGGCTCCATGCCTTGAAGCTTCTCGAACGGAGCCGCGACTGGACACTCGATCGGCTTCAAGCGGCGGCCTACGACAGATACCAGCCGGGCTTCGCGGCGTTGGTCCCGGACCTGGTCAAGGCATGGGACCAATTGCCCGACGGTTCGCGTAAGGCCGCGCTGGCCGGACCAATCTCAATCCTACGCCAATGGGACTATCGCTGGAGTGCCCAGTCCGAGGCGCAAAGCCTTGCCGTTTTCTGGGCGGAAGCGCTGCGAAAGGGGCTCAACGCGCCCGAGAGCGAGCCGGGCAACAAGGTAATGATGCGGCTCGGCCGCGACACCAGCTTCGAGCAGAAGCTGGCTGCACTGGAGCAAGCTGTTGCCCGCCTGCAGCAGGATTTCGGAAGCTGGAAGGTGCGATGGGGCGAGATTAACCGCTACCAGCGCATTTCGCCGGCGATCGACCATCCATTCAGTGACGACGCACCGAGCATCGCGGTGCCCTTCGCTTATGGCAACTACGGGTCGCTCGCCTCGTCCAACGCCGCGCCGCGCAAGGGATCGAAACGCTGGTATGGAACCAGCGGCAACAGTTTCGTCGCGGTGGTCGAATTCGGCGATCAGGTCAGGGCTCGCGCCATCAGCACGGGTGGCGCAAGCGGCGACCCGTCGTCGAAGCACTTCAACGACCAGGCCGGGCGCTACGTCGCTGGCGACCTCCGGCCGGTTTACTTCTATCCGGAGGACCTGCTTGGCCACATCGAGCGGCGCTATCATCCCGGACAGTAGCTAGCTCGCAAATTTGTCCGTCGCCCGGATCAGGCCGTCGAGAACTCCTGGCTCGTTGTAGAGGTGGCCGCCGTCGGGGACGATGTTGAGTTCGACCTCCGGCCAGACGCGCTTCAATTCCCATGCCGCGCGGGGCGGGGTGCAGCAGTCATGCCGGCCCTGGACGATCACTCCCGGGATTCCGCGCAGCTTTTCCGCACCGCGCAGCAGCTGTCCTTCCTTGAGCCAGCCCTTGTGCAACATATAATGATTTTCGATCCGGGCGATGGCGATGGCGTGATGGTCGTCCGTGAATTCGGCAAGCATTTCCGGGTCAGGAAGCAATGTGACCGTAACCCCTTCCCACATGCTCCACGCCTTGGCCGCGCGCAGCTGCACGGCGGTATCGTCGCCGGTGAGCAGCCGGCGATAGGCGCCAACCAGGTCGCCGCGCTCTTCCTGCGGTACCGGCGCCAGGAATTCGTCCCAGCCGTCGGGATAGAGCTCCGAAGCGCCGTAACGGTAGAGCCAGTCGAGCTCGCTCTGGCCAAACAGGAAGATTCCCCGCAGCACCAGCTCGGTGACGCGCTCGGGATGGGTCTGGGCGTAGGCCAGGCTTAGGGTAGATCCCCAGCTCCCACCGAAGACCATCCACCTGTCGACGCCGGCATGCTCGCGCAGCCGCTCGATATCCTCGACCAAATGCCAGGTGGTGTTGGCGTCCAGATTGGCGTGCGGCGTCGACTTGCCCGCGCCCCGTTGGTCAAACAGCAGCACGTCATATTTGGCGGGATCGAACTGCCGACGATGATTGTCGCTGATGCCTGCGCCCGGACCGCCATGCAGGAACACCGCGGGCTTGGCGCCCGGCGTCCCGCATCGCTCCCAGTAAAGCGAATGGCCGTCGCCGACGTCGAGCATTCCCGAAGCATAGGGCTCGATCTCCGGGTAAAGGGTGCGGCGCTCGGTCATCGGCTTCTCCCGGCAAGATGTGGGTTCGGCCCCGTAACGCAGCCGCCGCGAATTGGCGACTGGAACTTCACGCCTGTGGCGGCAAGCCCAATAGTTCGCGAAAGGCCGCGCGTGCCGGCGCGACGCAATCGCGGACATAGGCGAACTCGTCGGTCGGCAGGAGCGAGAAGAAATTCATGGTCGCATTGGCTTCGAACAGCAGCAGCCGTCCGTCTGGCATGATCCCGAAATCGATTCCGAAATAGTCGAGGTCGATGCGCTTTCGGACTTCGGCGAGCATTTGCTTGATGGGTTGCGCAAACACTCCGTCCGCGCTCGCGAACATGGCCTTTTCCTCCTCGATCAGGTCGTTTCGGCCGACCATGAAGCGGTCGCGATCCTTGCCGTGAACATTCCAGTGATCGGAGAAAAGCATGTGCCGGAAAATGGTGTGAGGTCCGATGAAAAAGACGCGGTATTTGCGAAAGAGCCCGTCGACGCTCCTGTAGTCGACCAGCTGGGTTGCGAAATATTCAGTACCCTCGACCATCGCCGAGGTCATATCGTCGAGGCTGTCGAAGCGGTCCTGCGTGGTCCCTTTGTGGGTGCCAGGTTCCCTCAGGATCACGGGGAATTGCATCCCCGCCCTTTCAAGCATCTGGGCGACCGCGGCCGGTTTGGCAGTTTTGAGACGGATGACCTTGGGTGTTAGCAAACCGGGAATATCGGAAAGTCGCCGCGCCATCTGATCGCGGGTCGATCGGAGCACCGCTTCCGGCCGGTTGATAACTTTCCCAGGTACACCGCGCAGCAGGCGGCGAAGGTTGTCGAGGACCTTGTCGTTGCGCTCAGGCTCGGTGATCAGGTTCAGCAGGTGATGATAGCGGATCAGGTTCGGGCGGCGGTTGTGCTTTAGGAATTGGCGAGTGATCTGCAGCCGGTGATGCGGATGATCGGCATCAACCAGTCCGAAGATATCCGATGAGCCCCTGACCGTCACTTGGCCACCCGTGTCGCGGATCTGATCGTCCCGGTCGGCACCGAAAATCAGCAGCAAGGTGGCGTTGGGAGCGGCAGGGGTGTCCGACATGCGCGGGCACGATAGGAAAGGCGGGCGGTGAGTTGAAGCCCACCGCCCGCCAGCTTTTCAAAAAAGACTTTAGCCTAAAACTTGATGCCGGCTTCGATACCCCAGATGCGCGGTTCGTTGACCATCGCAGTCAGGTTGTTGAAGTCGATGCCGGCAACGGCGCTTTCGTCATTGGTGATGTTCCGGACAAAGCCGGCGATGTCATAGCGGTCAGTCTTGTAGCCGATGCGCAGACCGCCCTCCATCAGCTTGTCATCGCTGAACTCGACCGATTCATAGAGGAAGAACTGGATCTTCGAGCGGTGGTACCAGTCGGTGAAGACGTAGATTGAGCCCGGCCCGATCGGATATTCGTAGCCCGCAGTCAGGTTGAAGGTCCATTTCGGAGCTTGCGGAAGTTGATTGCCGTCAATGAAGACCTGAGCTGGCTGGCCGCCGCCTGCCGGAACCGCGATGGGGTCCGTAAAGTGGCAGGGCGCGCCGCACACTTCGACGGTGAGATTGTCATCGTGAATCTTGGCGCTGTTATAGCTTAGACCCGCGGTCAGGTTCAGGCCGCGAACTGGACGCGCCTCAAGCTCGGCTTCGAAGCCATGCCCTTTCACTGCATCCGCATTAAGCAGCAGGTTGGCGTTGGCGCCTCCGCCCACGGCCGAAAGCTGCAGATCCTTGGTTTTGAAGTAATAGCCGGTGAGGTTGAAGCGAAGAAGGCGGTCGAACAGGACGGTCTTGATGCCGGCCTCATAGGACATGGTGTTTTCGCTATCGGCCCTCGACATCAAATCGTCGAACAGGATGCGGCCCTGCAGCGAGGGCGCGCGATAGCCCTTGGCGATCCGGGCATAGATGTTGATGTCCTGGTTTAGCTCGTGGATCGCGCTGACATCCCAGGTCAGCACGCTATCCTTGGCCTTGAGCGTGTTCGGATCGACTGGCCCGCTGCTGATGAAGCCGGGCCGATCGTCGAACAGCCGATCGGCAGTCAGTTTTTTCTTGTCATGATTCCAACGCGCGCCAGCCTGGAGCGTCAGGCCGTTGTCGAATTTGTAATTGAGCGTCCCGAAAATCCCCAGCGCCTTGGCATCCTGCCGCTGGTTGACGATTGCCCACGGGTCCGGGGCATCGGGAGCGGGGAAATCGAAGCTCTCGATGTCCAGGTTTTCATTAAAATAGAAGATGCCGGCCTGGTAGCCGAGGCCGGTGCTGTTGTTCGACGCGATCCGTAGTTCCTGGGTGAATTGATCGAGACTCGGCACATTGTCCTGGCTCTGTGCAGAGAACAGAATCGTTCCCGGTCCGGGGTTGGCTATGGGCGGGCAGAACTGGTTGCAGAATCCGCCGTCGATGTCGCCGCGGCTCCTTAGCTTGCCGTGCCAATAGCTTGTGACCGAATAGACGGTGGCCGGACCGAAATCATATTCGACGTATCCCGCCGCGTTCCAGGTCTTCAGCTTCTGGAAATTGATGCCGTCGGCACGAACCTCGTCGCGGTCGAAACCGCCGCCGGGCTGTCCATTGCTGTCAATCCCGATGAGGTGATTGGTGCCCGGCTCGATCGCGTTGGCGCGGAAGATGCGGGCGTCACCGTCAAGATCGCGATACTGGCCGACCAGGCGAAGCGTCAGCGCATCGGTCGGCTTCCACATGACCTGGCCGCGCAACGCGATGTCGGTATAGCCTTCGAGGTCGTTCTTGCCGTGCTCGTCGAGATTGTCGATCCAGTCATTACGGTGCTGCAGGAGGCCTGAAACGCGAACTGCAAATGCATCGCTGGACTGGTATCCGACCGCGCCTTCGGCGTTGATCGTCGAATAGGTGCCGTAGCTGATCCGGGCATAATTATTGCCTTTGCCAGGTTTTACCGTGTCAAATTTTACGATGCCGGCCGGCGTATTGCGGCCGAACAAGGTGCCCTGCGGGCCGCGCAGTACCTCGACCCGGTCGACGTCGAATGCTGGGAAGCCCTTCAGGATCGGATTTTCCAGGACGACGTCATCGTAGACCAGGCTCACCGGCTGAGACGCATTAAGGTCGAAATCGGTGTTGCCCAGGCCGCGAATGTAGAAGCGCGGGAAAGTGCGGCCGAAGGAGCTTTCGATGTTGAGGCTGGGCACCCGCCCGGACAGGCCGCGAATGTCGGCGCCGCCCGCATTGATCGCTGCCAGCGTCTCGTCGCTGACGGTAGCGACCGACAGCGGAATGTCCTGCAAATTCTCGCTCCGCCGGGTGGCGGTGACGACAATGTCCGCAACGCCCTGGGATGAATCGGCTTGAGGCTGCGTCGCATCGGCCGCCGGCGTATCGGTGTCGCTGGTCACCTGCGCCTGTGCGGGCGTGGCGATCGTGGCAAAGGCGCAAGCGGTGGCCAGCGCGATGAGCGAAGTCTGGGAATTGCGGAGCATCGGTGTCTTTCTTGAAAGAGCCAGTGGGCAGGCATCAAGAAACACCCCGCCCCGATGCTTTACGGGCCTCTACCGGTGGCCCGTGTGGAGTCAACGAACAGACGTCTCCATCGTGAAGATTTCACGCTTATTGTTGCATCGAAATGACTCTTGGCTCTCCAGCCGAGATCAGAAGCTGAATTCTTCATAGACGTGGCTGACATCGCCCTGCCATTCGCCATGATAGCGATCGAGCATCTTCTCGGCGAAGGTCTTGCCGCTGGCCACAACGTCGCGCAGCGGGTCGAGGAAGCCGCCCTCATTATCCCCCGCGGGATTGAACTCGGCCCGCTCACGAAGGCCTGAAGTGGCAATCTCGAGTACCTCCTCCGACAGCTCGCGAACGGTGCCGCCACCGGGCACCGGCGCCTCAAGGGCCAGCTTCGGCACCGAGTGGCGAAGCTCCTCGCGCTCCGCGATCGTCCAATGTTTGACGCGATCCCATGCGGCGTCGAGCGCAGTTCCCGAGTAGAGCAGCCCGACCCATAGCGCGGGCAGGGCGCAAATCCGGCCCCAGCGTCCGCCGTCGGCCCCGCGCATCTCGAGGAAGCTCTTGAGACGGACTTCGGGAAATGCCGTCGAGAGATGGTCGGTCCAGTCGGCAATCGTCGGTTTTTCGCCCGGCAGGGCCGGAAGCTTGCCCTCCAGGAAGTCGCGGAAGCTCTGGCCGGCCGCGTCGACATATTCGCCTTCGCGAAAGACGAAATACATCGGAACGTCGAGCGCATAGTCGCAATAGCGTTCGTAGCCGAACCCGTCCTCGAATACGAAAGGGAGCATGCCGGTCCGGGCGGGATCAGTGTCTTCCCAGATATGGCTCCGGAAGCTCTTGAAGCCGTTGGGCTTGCCCTCGGTGAAGGGCGAGTTGGCGAACAATGCCGTGGCAATCGGCTGAAGGGCGAGGCCAACCCTGAATTTCTTCACCATATCGGCTTCGGATGAGTAATCCAAATTTACCTGTATGGTACATGTGCGAAGCATCATGTCGAGGCCGAGAGTGCCGACCCGCGGCATATGACGAAGCATGATCTCGTAGCGGCCCTTGGGCATGATCGGCAGGTCGCTGCGCGCCTTGTCCGGCCACATGCCGAGGCCGAGGAAACCGAGACCGAGGCGGTCTCCGACAGCCTTGACCTGTTCGAGGTGACGGCCGCTCTCGGCGCAGCTCTGGTGGAGGTCTTGCAAGGGCGCGCCCGACAGCTCTAGCTGCCCGGCAGGTTCCAGGCTGATAGTACCGTCGACGCCGGTAAGGGCGATGATCTTGCCGCCTTCCTCAACCGGCTTCCAGCCGAACTCCGTAAGGCCGACCAGCAAGTCGCGGATGCCGCCGGGCTCGTCCCAGCTGGGTGCGCGGTGATCGCTCAGTCGATAGACGAATTTCTCATGCTCGGTGCCGATCCGCCAATCCTCGCGCGGCTTCTCGCCGCCCTGGAACACGGACAAAAGGTCCTCACGGTTTTCGATCGGCGGGCTGGCCGAAAGGTCGGTGCGGGTTGTCATCAAGGCGGCGATTAGCGACGTGGCGGAATCCGCGCCAGCACTTCCTGCTTATGGTTTCGATAGCCGGGTTTATCGCCAGTCGCCGGCACGTCCCATCCAGGCAGCGATTGCGGCCAGCGCGGCCGTTTCCGCGCGGAGGATGCGTGGCCCCAGGCTTATGGCAAAGGAATTGGGCGCGGCGCGGATCATCGAGGCTTCTTCGGGCGTGAAGCCTCCCTCGGGGCCGACCAGGATTATTGCAGGACCGAATGTGATTGAGGTTGTGGCTGGCGGGCCGCCGCTTTCGTCGGCGAAATAGATGGCACGTTCCGGATCACGGGCCTTGAGGAATGCCTCCAGCCGCACCGGCTCGTCGATATCGGCAAGGGCGGTGCGGCCGCATTGCTCCGCCGCCTCGATAATGTGTGCGCGCATCCGGTCGAGGTTCAATTTGTCGACGATGGTCCGGTGGGTGACGACCGGCTGCAGCCGTGCGACGCCGAGCTCGACCGCTTTCTCGACCAGCCAGTCCACCCGGCCCTTCTTCACCGGGGCGAAGGCCAGCCAAAGATCGGGAACCGCTTCCTGCGCCTTTGTTGGCTCGCCCACGATGAGGCGCATCCGCTTCCTGCCCGCCTCAACCACCTCGGCGAGCCATTCCCCTGACATGCCATCGAACAGCAGCAGCTGATCGCCTTCCTTCAGGCGCATGACATTGCCGAGGTAATTGGCCTGGGCGGCATCGAGCTCGACCGGGACGCCCGCGGCGAGCGGCGTTGCAACGTACAGCCGAGGGAGGCTTCGCGGCGGCCAGGCTGGGGTAGCAGGCATGCCGCCGCCTAGCATCCGCAAAATCGCAAGGCTATTGGCTCCTCCATGCCCATCGACCTGATCTGCCTCGATGCCGACGACACGCTTTGGCACAACATGCGCTTCTTTCACGAAACGCAGGACGCGCTGGTGGCGATGGTCGAGCCGTTCGCAGACGCAGGCATCGCCAGGGCAGCGCTTGAAGCCTGCGAAATCCGCAACCTCAAGCTGTTCGGCTATGGCGCCAAGGCCTTCACATTGTCGATGATCGAAACGGCGTTGGAACTGGGCGGCGACGGCGTGCCCGCTTCGGTGATTCGCGGCATCCTCGATGCCGGCAAGGCGCTCCACGCCCATCCGGTCGAGCTGTTTGACGGAATTGAAGAGACGCTGGCCGCGCTGGCCGAAAGGGCGCGGCTGGTCCTGGTGACCAAGGGCGACCTGTTCCACCAGGAAACCAAGCTCGCTGCCTCCGGCGTGGGTGATTTCTTTTCTGGAATCGAGATCGTTAGCGACAAAAGGCCGGAGACTTTTGCCGGCATTTTCGAGCGGAATGGAGTTGAACCGGCAAATGCCCTGATGGCCGGAGACTCGATGCGTAGCGACGTCCTGCCCGCGCTCGAAGCGGGGGCTTGGGCCGCCTATATCCCGCAGCCGCTGGGCTGGAGCCATGAGCAAAAGCCTGCGCCCAGCGATCATCCGCGATTCATTGAATTGCCCTCGCTCGCCGCGCTGGTGAATTGGCTCGACCGAGCCGAGGCCGCGTGAACGACCTCGTCCCGGATAGCGAACGGACCGGGCTGATCGGAGGATTGCCGAAGCCGCTGCGTCCGTATGCGTCGCTAATGCGGGTCGACCGGCCGATCGGCACCTGGCTGCTCTACTGGCCATGCGCGTGGAGCGTGGCGCTGGCTGGTGTGAGAGGCGAATGGGCGCTGTTCCTGTGGTTCCTGCTCGGCGCTTTCGCCATGCGCTCGGCAGGCTGCGTCTATAATGACATCGTCGACCGGAAACTGGACATGCAGGTCGAGCGGACGCGGCTACGGCCGCTGGCATCTGGGCGGGTGTCGTTACGATCGGCCTGGGCGCTTGCAATCGGCCTGTCGCTGGTCGGCCTAATCGTCCTGCTGCAGCTTCCCCGGGCTGCCCAAGGCATCGCCCTGCTTAGTATTTTTCCGGTCGCTGCCTATCCCTTCATGAAGCGGATCACCTGGTGGCCTCAGGCCTGGCTGGGATTGGTGTTCAGCTGGGGGGCCCTCGTCGGCTGGCCCGCGGTTACCGGAGAATTCGCGCAGCCGGCGCTGTTGTTATGGATCGGCAGCATCTTCTGGGTGGTCGGATATGACACGCTCTACGCCATCCAGGACATTGAGGATGATGAGCTTGTCGGCGTGAAGTCGAGCGCACGCGCCCTTGGCGCAAATGCGCGGCTTGGCGTCGGCATCTGCTATACGCTGGCACTGGTCGGCTGGTCAGCGGCGATCTGGAAGGTTCGCCCGGATTGGGTGGCGCTGCTTGCCTTGGTTCCCGCCGCCGTTCATTTGACCATGCAGGTTGCCAAGGCCGATCCCAGGGACGTCATAGGGGCGCTTGCACTGTTCAGGTCCAATCGCTTTACCGGTCTGCTGATATTCCTTGGCTTTCTCGCGGTCGGCTTGTCGTCCCTCGATTGACCGACTAGGCGAGCGCCCATGCTTTCTCCCGCTGCTGCAAAAGACAAGGCCGCTTCGCTTGTCGCACTTGCCCGCAAATCGGGCGCCGACGCGGCAGACGCAGCCTATGTCGGTGAACGCTCACAGGGGGTCAGCGTTCGGCTCGGCGCGCTCGAAGACGTACACCGGAGCGAAGGCGAGGAAATCGGCCTCCGCGTATTTGTCGGCCGGCGCAATGCGACAATCTCCTCGTCGGATCTGTCCGAGGACGCGCTGGCGACTTTGGTCGAGCGAGCGGTGGCCATGGCGGCAGAGGCGCCGGAGGATCAATATGCCGGACTCGCCCCGCAAGATATGCTGTTTCGCGGCGATCCCGCGGATCTCGACCTTGACGATGGCGGTGATCCCGAACCGGCCAAACTTAAGGAGCGTGCGCTAATCGCGGAGGACGCTGCGCGCGCGGTGGCGGGCGTGACCAACAGCAATGGGTCCAGCGCCTCGGCATCCTCATCCATTTTTGCAATCGCCACCAGCGATGGCTTTGCTGCCTCAACCGGCGCTACCGGTTACAGCAACTCCGCCAGCGTCGTGGCCGGCGAGGGCAATACGATGCAGCGCGACTATGCCTGGCATTCGGCGCGCCATTCTGTCGACCTGGAGGGGCCGGAGGATATCGGCGCGCGGGCCGCCGAACGAGCAGTTGCGCGTTTGAACCCCGTCAGCGTCAAGCCGGGTGTCATGCCGGTGCTGTTCGATCCGCGAGTGGCGACCACGCTGCTCGGCCATTTCGTCGGGGGAATTAGTGCCGCCGCCGTGGCTCGCCAATCGAGCTTTCTCATGGATGCCCTGGAAACGCAGGTCTTCGCTCCAGGAGTCGCCATCCATGATGAGCCGTTCCGTAAGCGAGGCCTGCGCAGCCGCGCCTTTGATGGCGAAGGGCTGCCGGTTCAGCCCATGGAATTGGTAAGCGACGGCGTGCTCAACACCTGGCTGGCGGAAAGCGCGTCAGCCCGCCAGCTTGGCATCCGGCCAACGGGCCATGCCGTCCGCGGGGTCGCGGGCGCGCCTGGCGCGGGGCCATCCAACCTGTATCTTGCCCCCGGCAACCGTAGCCGTGACGAAATCATTGCAAGCCTGCAATATGCTATCCTTGTCACCGAGCTGATCGGCCAGGGGGTCAATGGAGTCACCGGCGATTATTCGCGCGGCGCCGCCGGCTTCCTGATCAGCAATGGCGAGATTGGCCCGGCGGTGGCGGAGATCACCATTGCCTCGAACCTCAAGCAGATGTTCGCTACGCTGGAACCGGCGAGCGACCTGCGTATTCGGCGCGGGATCGATAGCCCAACGCTGCTTGTGCCGGAAATGACGGTGGCGAGCGCCTAGGTAGCGATAGTCGGCTGATTTCGGCGGCTAATGAGCTGCCGCCCCAACTTTCCCAATGCCAAGCCGGGGAATCTCGATCGCGGGGCAGCGATCCATCACGACCTGCAGGCCAGCGGCTTCCGCGCGAGCCGCCGCGTCTTCATCGATCACGTCGAGCTGCATCCAAACGGCCTTGGCGCCAACGGCAATGGCCTGATCGACAACATCGCCCGCAAATTCGGACCGACGAAAAATGTCGACGATATCGATCGGCTCCCCGATCTGGGCCAGTTCGCGCCAGACATATTCGCCGTGGACATGCTCACCGGTGATTTGCGGGTTGACCGGGATCACCCGGTAACCCTGATCCTGCAGGAATTTCATCACCCGATTGGAAGGGCGGTTGGGCCGATCGGAGGTTCCGACCATGGCTATCGTCCGGGCATTGGCGAGCAATGCGCAAATATCATCGTCACTGGTGAGCGGCATTGAAGCGATCCTCCTGACGCAAACAATGCTTCACGTGGCGACTTTTTCCAGCTCCGCAAGCACACGACGGGCGATTTCCGCGAAAGCGTCACCGGCAGGCCCGTCGCTTGCGGCAGGCGGAGTTCCAGCGTCCGACGCCGCGCGAAGGCTGGCCGACAGCGGCAACCGTCCAAGGAAGGGGACGCCCAGCTTCGATGCCGAAGCTTCCGCGCCGCCATGGCCGAACGGATCGCTGTTCTCGCCGCAATGCGGACACTGATAGCCGGCCATATTTTCGATGACGCCGAGCACTGGCACTCCGGTCTTGCCAAACAGGTCGACGGCCCGGGTGGCATCGATCAGCGACAGGTCCTGCGGCGTGGAGACGATCACCGCCCCGGCAGGCCGGGATTTCTGCACCAGCGACAATTGAACGTCTCCAGTTCCCGGAGGAAGATCGACCAGGATCAATTCGGTGTCGCCCCAATTGCCTTCGATCAGCTGATTGAGCGCACCGGACGCCATCGGACCGCGCCAGGCCAGCGCCTGGCCCGCCGAAACCAGCTGCCCGACTGACAGCAGCCTGATGCCCTGCACCTCGACCGGGACCAGCTTGTCATTCTCGGCATGTGGCTTCTCGGTTGTTCCAAGCAGGGTCGGTTGTGACGGACCATAGATATCCGCATCGACTATCCCGACTTTCTTGCCCATCCGAGCCAGCGCAATCGCCAAATTGGCGGCCAGCGTGGATTTTCCGACACCGCCCTTCCCGGAACCGATCGCGATGAACGTGCGGCCAGGCTTTGAGGCAGTGAGGGCGACCCGGGCTTCGCGGACGCCAGGTTGCGCCGCGACAGCTTCGCGCAGCCGCGCTTCGAGTGCGCTTCGTTCCGTATCGTTTAAGCCGGAGGCATCCGCCACGACGGTAGCGACATCGCCCACCAGCCTTTTCGACCGGATTCGTTCGGCATCCGCCACCTCGTCGAGGCCGCTCAAGGGTTCGTCGGTGATCATGTGCCGCGCCATTAGTCGCCTTTTCGACGGGCGGCACTGTTTTTCGGCGAAACCCTACTTATTATGGGGCCATGTCGATTTTATCAGGGTGGGGCGCCCGCGGGCGTGCAATGTTCAGCGACAACAAGGGGCCTTGGGGTTCGCCTCCCGGCTCGGGCGGGGGCGATCCGCCGTCCGGCGACGAACCGGCGGGCCCGTGGGGGGAAACGCCCAAGCGTCGTAACCGGCCTGATCCGGTCTCCTCCCTGGACGAATTCCTCCAGCGCAGCCGCGGCCGCTTCGGCGGCGGTGGATCCGGCGGCGGCCTCGGATTCGGCGGCGGACCCAGCGGCTCTTTGATTTTCTGGGCAGTGGTTGCGGTCGCGTCCCTGTGGCTGCTCGTCACCGTCTTCCACCGCATCGCGCCGGAAGAGCGCGGCGTGGTCACCCGCTTTGGCCGCTATAGCCACACGCTCTCGCCGGGCGTCGGATTGACCCTCCCCGCGCCGATCGATCGGGTGCAAAAACTCAATGTGGAGGAAATCCGCAACATCGACATCGGTTCGGCGGCCGAGGAAACGCTGATGCTTACGGGCGATCAGAATATCATCGACATCGCTTATCAGGTGCGCTGGCTGATCCGCGATCCGGAGCAATTTCTTTATGAGCTGGCCGAACCGGAGGAAACCATTCGTCAGGTGGCAGAAAGCTCGATGCGGCAGATTGTAGCCCAGGTGACGCTGCAGGATGCGATGGGCGTCAAGCGCGGCGACATTGAATCGCGGGTCCAGGAGGAAATGCAGCAGACGCTGGACGGCTATCAGTCCGGTATCGCGATCCAGGGCGTGGCGATCAAGCAAGCGGACCCGCCGGCAGCGGTCAACGATGCCTTCAAGGAGGTCAACGCGGCTCAACAGAAAGCACAGAGCTACATCAACAACGCCAATGCTTACGCGCTTCAGCTTCGGCAGAAGGCTCAAGGCGACGCGACCGCCTTCGACAAAGTCTATGAGCAGTACAAGCTGGCGCCGGGCGTGACCAAGCGCCGCATGTATTATGAAACGATGGAGCGAATCCTGCAGAACGTCGACAAGACGATTGTCGAGACACCCGGAGTGACAACTTACCTGCCGCTCAGTGAAATCCGGCGCAGCACGCCGCGCACGGGAGGCCAGTAATGGACGCTGCCCGACGCCACCCGGTCGCCTCTCTGCTGATTGGCTTCCTTCTGCTGATGATGATCTTCAGCAGCATCTCGATCGTGCCCGAGACGAGGCAGGGCATCATCACCCGCTTCGGCAAGCCGGTGCGGATCATCAATCGCTACAAGGACGGGGCTGAGATCGGCCAGGTGGGCGCAGGCATTGCCTTCCGAATCCCGTTCGTGGAGCGGGTCGACTGGATCGACAAGCGCGTCCGCGACATCGAAATGGACAAGCAGCAGGTCCTATCGACCGATCAGCTGCGGCTCGAGGTCGACGCCTTTGCCCGTTACCGGGTCGTCGATCCGCTGCGAATGTACATTCGCGCCCGTTCGACCGACCAGTTCGAACAGACTTTGGCACCCATCCTGGGTTCGCAGCTCAGAAATGAGCTGGGCAAGCGTCCGTTCGCTTCGCTCCTCTCGCCCGAACGCGAGGGAGTGATGGGCAACATCCGTCAGGGCCTGGATCGCGTTGCGCGCCAATATGGCGCAGAAATCATCGACGTGCGCATCAAGAAGGCTGACTTGCCCGACGGCACGCCGTTGCAATCGGCATTCGACCGGATGCGCACCGCCCGCCAGCAGGAGGCGCGTTCGATTGAAGCAACAGGACTGAAGAAGGCCCAGATCATCCGCGCCGAGGCCGATGCAGAGGCTGCCAATACTTATGCCGCCGCCTTCGGCAAGGATCCGGAATTTTACAATTTCTATCGGGCCATGCAGAGCTATGAGACCACCTTCCTGGGGGTCAACGGCAACAAGCCCGCGCAGACCAACATCATCCTGTCACCGAATGACGAGTATCTGAAGGAATTTACTGGACGATAGGAGCCAGCCCTGTTCAATTCGCGTTCATGCGCTTGACCTAGCGTCGATGATGGACCGCGAAAGCCAAGCGAGGAATAGAATGAAGCCGACTAAGGAGTTTCGACCCGTGCGTTATGCCTATGGGGTCGCCATGGCCCTACTGCTCGGAGGAACCGCATTTTCGGTCGCCACCGGTGAGGCCGGTGCGCAAGTCGCTCAAAACGCTCCGTCCACGATCGTCCCGCGGAACGGCGCGCCGACATCCTTTGCCGATCTCGCCGCTCGCCTTGCGCCCGCGGTGGTCAATATTTCCACCAAGCAGCGCGTTCCGGTGAAGCGTCAGGTCGATCCGTTCGAGGAATTTTTCCGCCGGTTCGGGGGCCAGGTTCCCGACAACCAGGGCCAGGGCCAGGGCCAGGATAGCAGCCCTCAGACCCGCGAGGCGGGATCTCTGGGCTCCGGATTCCTGATTTCGCCCGATGGCTATGTCGTCACCAACAATCACCTCATCCAGGGTGTAACCGGCACCGGCACGGTGGACAGCGTGACCGTGATCCTGGCTGACCGCCGCGAGTTCCCGGCACGCATCATCGGGCGTGACACGGCATCGGACCTCGCCCTGCTGAAAATCGAGGGTTCCAACCTGCCGTTCGTGAACTGGGGGGATTCGACCAAGTCGCGTGTCGGGGACTGGGTCGTCGCGATCGGCAACCCCTACGGTCTGGGCGGCACCGTCACCGCCGGCATTATTTCGGCGCTTCATCGCGGTATTACCGGCGCGGGAGCCTACGATCGCTACATACAGACCGACGCCAGTATCAACATGGGCAATTCGGGTGGCCCGATGTTCGACATGGCCGGCAATGTGATCGGCATCAATTCGGCGCTGATCTCTCCGACTGGGGCAATCGTCGGCATCGGCCTTGCCATTCCGGCCGAGGCCGCCAAGCCGGTGATCGATTCGCTGCGGCGCGGCCAGCGTCCGGAACGCGGATATTTGGGCGTTGGGCTTCAGCCGCTGGATGAAAGCATTGCCGACAGCCTTGGCCTGCCCAAGGACCGCGGCGAACTGGTTCGGTCGGTCGTGCCAGGCGAACCTGCGGCCAAGGCCGGCATCCAGCAGGGCGACGTCATCCTGAAGGTCAATGGCCGCGAGGTCACGCCGGACGAAACCGTCAGCTTCATCATCGCCAACACTTCGGTCGGTAACCGCGTCCCGCTCGAGATCATTCGCGACGGGCGCCGTCAGACGGTCCAGGTCCAGGTTGGTCAGCGGCCGACCGAGGAGGAATTGGCAAAGCAATCTGGTGGCGGCGCGGATCAGGACCAGGCGCTCGGACAGGAATCTCCGGTTGCCCCCGGCACGGCGCTGGGCTTGTCGCTACAGCCCCTTAACTCGCAGATCGTCCAGGCTCTCAATCTCCCGGCGTCCACCCGTGGTGTCGTCGTAACCTCGGTCGACCCGAATAGCGATGCGGCGGAGAAGGGCATAAGGCGCGGCTATGTGATCATGTCGGTCAACCGGCAGGCAGTCACGACGCCCGCGCAGGTGTTGGCTGCGGTCGACGCTGCACGCCGTGCCGGGCGCACGAGCGTTCTCCTTCTGGTCAAGCCGGGACAGGGGCCGGAAGGTTTCGTCGGGGTCGACATTACCGGTCGATGAGGGACCGTCTTGTTGGCGACACTCCTTCGGCCTAGGCTCTGCGCTCAAGGCTGAAGGAGTGCGCCCCCACATGGCAAGCCAACCCCTGACCGGCATCTTCATCGGCGCGGGCCCCAGTGGCGCTAACCCCCAGCAACTCGAGCTGAAGCGCGCCAACCGCCACGGCCTGATCGCTGGAGCGACCGGCACCGGCAAGACAGTGACGTTACAGGGAATTGTTGAAGGACTGTCGGCCGCAGGAGTCCCGACTTTCGTAGCCGATGTTAAGGGCGATCTGGCCGGATTGGCCATGCCCGGCGCGGCGACCGCAAAGCCGCACGAAGCCTTTGCCGCCCGCGCCAAGGAGATTGGCTACGACGGCTGGTCCTACGCGGGCTTTCCGGTCCAGTTCTGGGACCTGTTCGGCGAACAGGGGCATCCGGTCCGAACTACGGTCAGCGAAATGGGACCGCTGCTGCTCGCGCGCCTGATGAACCTCAACGATGTCCAGGAAGGCGTGCTGACGATTGCCTTCACGGTCGCCGACAAGGAGGGGTTGATGCTTCTCGACCTCGACGATCTGCAGGCGATGCTGGTTCATTGCGGCGAGCAGGCCGACGCGCTGACACTTGAATATGGCAACGTCTCGAAGATGAGTGTCGGCGCAATCCAGCGCTCGCTGCTCCAGCTTCGGGCCCAGGGCGGCGATCATTTTTTCGGCGAGCCCGCGCTGGATCTCGAGGATTTCCTGAAGCTCGACGAGAGCGACAAGGGGATCATCAACATTCTCGCCGCCGACAAGCTGATGTCGAGCCCCCGGCTCTATTCGACATTTCTCTTGTGGTTGTTGTCGGAACTGTTCGAATTGCTTCCCGAAGTTGGTGATCCCGATAAGCCCAAGCTGGCCTTCTTCTTTGACGAGGCCCACCTCCTGTTCGAGGATGCGCCGGCCGCCCTGCAGGAGAAGGTCGAGCAGGTGGTCCGGCTGATCCGGTCCAAGGGTGTCGGGGTATATTTCATCACCCAGAACCCGATCGACATTCCCGACAAGGTCGCCGGCCAGCTCGGCAACCGCGTGCAGCACAAGCTCAATGCCTTCACGCCTCGCGACCAGCAGGCGGTGAAGTCGGCGGCTGACACTTTTCGCCCCAATCCGAATATCGACGTCGCAAGCGCGATTACCGAGCTCAAGATCGGCGAGGCGCTGGTCTCGCTTCTGCTCCCCGACGGTTCACCCGCGCCGGTTGAGCGCACGCTGATCAAGCCGCCGAGCTCGCGGGTGGGGCCGCTCACCAACCAGGAGCGCGCCATCCTTATCCAGACCGATGTGATCGGCGCCAAATATGACACGCTCCTCGACCGCGACAGCGCCGAAGAGATTTTGAAGGCCAAGGGGGACGAGGCGGCTGCCGCCGCGGCGGCGGCGCAGGCCCAAACCGATGCGCAGAAAGTTGCCGCTGAAGCTGCCCGCCAGCAGGCAATTGCCGATAAGGAAGCCGCCCGGCAACGGGCAGCAGCTGACAAGGAAGCCGTCCGGCAGCAGCGCGAGACGGAGCGGCTCGAACTTCAGCGCCAGCGCGAGCTGGAGCGCGAAGAGGCGCGCCGGGCGCGCGAAGCGGCCAAGCCAACAATGGCTGACAAGATGATCCAATCCGCCGGACGCTCGATCGCATCATCGGTTGGCCGCCAGCTCGGCAATTCCCTGCTTCGTGGCATATTTGGAGGATTGCTCCGTGGCCGCTGACGCTCCCTGCCTCGACGTCCGCGACCTTGAACGCGAATGGCGCGACGCGTTGGTCGCCAAGGATGAAGCGGCGCTTCACCGTCTTATCCATCCGCAGTTCAAGTTGGTCGGCATCCGCTCGACCGGCTCGGTCGCGGTCAACCTCGCTCAATGGATCGAGGCCCTGCAACGAATGGACATCGCCAGCCTTGAGGTTCGGGTGACCGAATGCGTTGCGCTGGAGAATGTGATCGTTGCGACCGTCGATGCCCAATGGACGGTGCGCTATCTTGGCCAGCTAATCGACGAACGCGTGCTGCTTACCGATGTGTGGGTACGCCAAGACGACAGCTGGCAGGTATTGCGCCGGCACAGCTCACCTGTCCCGCCAGGGGTCAAGGTGGACTGACGCTTGATCGCCGTGGTTGATTTTCCGTTGAGATAAGTCATTCTGCTCAAACGTTGATATGTCCGTGGAGGGGACGGGGATGATCACGTTTGTGTTAGCGCTCGTCATGGCGCCCAATCCGGCCGCAATCGATGCGCCCCGGCATGCGTTCCAGGCTTGCTTGAAGACCTTTGAGAGCAATCAACGTCAAGCCAAGGTTGGCGCGGATGCTTATTCGACCGCGGTTAAGTCGGCTTGCCCGACAGAGGCGCAAGCGTTGACCGACGCGCTGGTCAAATTCGACACGGCCATGGGTACCAAACGGCCCACGGCTCTTTCCAATGCCCAGCGCGACGTCGACGATTACCGGCTGACCAGCGATGAGCGTTATCGCGATCTGATGTCCAATTGAGGTCTGGCGAATCGGCCGCTAGGCTCGGTCGATGACCATCGCCGAGCTGACCGATTGGACTGCGGCCGCCGAAGCGGGCCACGCCGAGCTTGTCGCGCTGCGCCGCGCCATCCATGCCGAGCCGGAACTAGGGCTCGATTGTCCTCGCACGACCGCGAAATTGAAGGCGGCGCTGGCCGACCTCCCGCTGACGATCCGCGACAGCGAGGCGACCAGCGGCTTCATCGCCCGGCTCGACGGCGCGAAGCCGGGCCGGACCGTGCTGCTGCGCGGCGACATGGACGCGCTTCCGATTTACGAGGAAACCGGCCTCGAATTTGCCTCGCGTACACCCGGCCAGATGCATGCTTGCGGCCATGACACCCATTCGGCGATGCTGGCCACCGCGGCACGGATCCTGTGCAGCCGTCGCGACGACATAGCGGGCACGGTCCTCTTCATGTTCCAACCGGGCGAAGAAGGCATGCACGGCGCGAGGTACATGATCGAGGAGGGGTTGCTCGACGATCCGACTCCGGAGGCCGCCTTCGCGCTGCACATCTTTCCGAACGTTCCAGGAGGCGTGATCGCTTGCCGGCCGGGCGCCATGTTGGCTTCCGCTGACAAGGTTGGAGCAATGATCACCGGAAGGGGCGGCCACGCCGCCATGCCACATGAGGCAATCGACCCGGTGCCGATCGCGTGCGAGGCGGTAGGTGCCCTTCAATCCTACATCGCACGGCGGACGACCTTCACCGATCCGGCAATCCTGTCGGTGACCAAAATCTCAGCCGGGACCACCCATAATGTCATCCCGGACGACGTTGAATTGCTTGGCACCATGCGGACCTTGTCCGACAAGGCCCGGAAGGCGATGGGCGAGGCCTTCGAACGGATCATCACCAAGGTCGCCGAGGCCCATGGCGCGACTGCCGGAGCCTGGATCGAGGAAGGATATCCGCCGACCGTCAACGATCCCCGCGCCGTGGCACTGGTCCGCGAGCTGGCCATCGAGCAATTCGGCGCCGAAGCCTATCTCGACATGACGGCGCCAACCATGGGCGCCGAAGATTTCTCCTATGTGCTTCAAAAACTGCCGGGGGCGATGGCGTTTCTCGGCGTCGCGCCGCCGGATGGCGAGGCGGCCGAACGTGCCCCGCTTCACAACCCAAGCATGATGGTCGATGAAGCCGTTCTCCCGCGCGGGGTCGCCATGCATTGCGCCTTTGCGACGCGCTTTCTGGAAAGAGGATGGGAATGATTTTTGCTGCACTGTTGCTGGCCACCGCGGACGCGCAGCCAGTCACCGGTTTCTATGTTTCCAACCAGATGGAGATCGGAGCCGCGCTCGAGCTCGAAGCCGACGGCAAGTTCCAGTACCAGCTCGACTATGGCGCCGTGTCCGAAAGCGCGGAGGGCAATTGGTCGTCCGATGGCTCGAATGTCTACCTTACCGCGACCAAAATGCAGGGCGCATACAAGGTCCCAAATTTCTCGCGCGAGCCGCTGAAAATCGAAGGTGACCGGTTGCTGCTCAATCGTTACGACACCGTCATCCGGTTCGAGCGCGAGGAACTCCCCGTGCCTGCCAACAAGAACAAGCATCTGGAGGAATAGGGGATGGCAACCGCGTCAGTACCGACCAGCAGCATCAAGGAACTCACCCTTCGCGGGATCATCCTCGGCGCGCTTATCACCGTCGTTTTCACCGCCGCCAATGTCTATCTCGGTCTCAAGATCGGCATCACCTTCGCGACTTCGATTCCTGCGGCCGTGATATCGATGGCGATATTGAAGGCGTTTCGCGACGCGACCATCCAGGAAAACAATATCGTCCAGACGATTGCGTCGGCTGCGGGCACGCTATCGGCGATCATCTTCGTGCTGCCGGGCCTGATCATGATCGGATATTGGAACCACTTTCCCTATTGGCTGTCCGTGGCGGTGATCGGCATCGGCGGCATCCTCGGCGTGATGTATTCGGTCCCTTTGAGGCGCGCACTGGTGACCGGAACCGACCTTCCCTATCCGGAAGGAGTGGCCGCGGCCGAAGTGCTTAAGGTTGGCAGCGGCGTCGGCGGCGCGGAGGAGAACCGGCGCGGCCTGGCATTGATTGCCGGATCGACCATCGTCTCGGGACTTTATTTCCTTGTCGCCAAGACCAGGCTGCTGACCGACACGGCGGGACGCGTTTTCAAGGTCGGCACCGGCGGCTCCGCGATCTCCGCCAGCCTGTCGATGGCGCTGATTGGCGTCGGACACCTGGTCGGCGTTGCGGTTGGTGCGGCCATGGTGATCGGAATGCTGATCACCTGGGCCGTTATCGTCCCACATTGGACACAGGACGCCGGGTTTGTTGCCCAGATTGGCGGCGATCTTGAAACACTGGTCAGCGCGGCATTCAAGCAAAAGGCCCGCATGGTTGGCGCCGGCACCATCGGCGTTGCCGCGATTTGGACGCTACTCAAGATCATTGGGCCGATCGTCGCGGGCATTCGCGCAGCGCTGATCGCCAATCGGGAGCGCAAGGCCGGCCGCGGAGCGGACCTGCCGCTAACCGAACGCGATATCCCGATCGGCATCGTGACGGGCACGATTCTGCTGTCGATGATTCCGATCGGCCTCTTGCTTTATGCGTTCGGCGATACGGCGCCGATCGCGGCCGCGCCGGGCCTGACCATCGCGCTCAGCATCATCTACACGTTGGTCGCCGGCGTCGTGATCGCAGCCGTCTGCGGCTACATGGCCGGCCTGATTGGCGCATCGAACAGTCCGATCTCGGGCGTCGGTATCCTGTCCGTGCTGGGCATCGCGCTGATCCTCGCCGCATTATTCCCGGGCGTGAGCGGCGACGAGACGAAGGCGCTGGTCGCTTTCGCGCTGTTTGTTACAGCGATCATTTTCGGCGTTGCGACAATCTCCAACAACAACCTCCAGGATCTGAAGACCGGACAACTGGTCGAAGCGACGCCGTGGCGGCAACAGGTTGCGCTGGTTCTCGGCGTGGTGTTCGGCGCGATCGTCATTCCGCCGATCCTCGATCTCATGAATACTGCCTTCACTTTCCAGGGCGCTCCCGGCGCCAAGGATACGGCACTGGCCGCTCCGCAGGCGGCGATTATCTCAACGATCGCGCAGGGCGTGCTTGGCGGCGATCTGGATTGGGGCTTGATCCGCCAGGGAGCGATCATCGGCGCGGTCGCCGTGATCGTCGACGAGCTGCTCAAGCGATCGTCGGGCAAGCGCCTGCACCTGCCGCCGCTGGCGATTGGAATGGGTATCTATTTGCCGCTGGAGGCCGACCTGCTGATCCCGTTCGGCGCAGTCCTTGGCTGGTTCTACAATCGGTGGGCGCTGCAGTCGAAGAGCCCGGCCTTTGCCGAACGCATGGGTGTCCTGATGGCAACCGGCCTGATCGTCGGCGAAAGCCTGATGGGCGTCGTCTACGCGTTCGCCGTCGCCGGGGCCGAAAAGGCTGGCTCCGCCGACAGCGCTGGTGTCTTCGCGCTGGTCGAGCCCTATTCGGCAGTGATGCTGGTCAGCGTCGTGGTGTTCTCGGCTGCGATCGGAGCCCTCTATTATTGGACCAAGGGCCGCGCGACGGATGCGCCGGCTCCGGGTGACGCGGCATTCCCGCCGACCGAGGCTGCTCCGCGCTAGCGGCCAAGCACTTCGCGACGAAGGGCGGCCGGCGATAACGGTGCCGCGCCGCCTTCGGCCTCGCGGATCAATTGGACGATCTTTCGGTTGACGGGTGCCTGGGAGCCGAGCCGGTCGGCAAGCGCAACCAGCTCGCCGTTGATGTAGTCGACCTCGGTCTTGCGGCCCGCGGCCAGGTCGTCGGCCATGGACGACCGCGCCCTGGCATCGATCTTCCACGCCTTGAGGAAAACGTTGCGGAAAAGCCAGTCGGGCGAACCTATAACCGCCGGAAGCAACGCTGGCCCGACGGCTCCGACCTTGGCCGGTTCGATCCCAGCGTGCCCAAGCAGGTCAAGTCCCTCGCGCTGGCAGGCCGCGACGACACGGCGGTAATCGCGCTCGCGCAACTCCTCGAGCAAGGTCGCACCCGAGAGGGCGTTCACTGCATTGTTGAGGTTGATTAACAACTTGCCCCAGGCAATGCCGAGCATGTCGTTGGATAGTTTCAAGGCGGCAGGCGATGATCCAATCGCCAATGACAGCTTGCGGATTTCGGGGCGGTCTTCCGCATAAAGATCACCGGCGACGCCTTTGTGGAAATGGCCGTCGCCGAGATAGGCGACATTGTACGGGACCATGCCGCGAACGACGGTAAACCTGTCACCGAGGCGCCGCTCCAGCACATCAATGTTGCTGATGCCATTCTGCAGGCTGATGACGGTCGCGCCGGGGTGACCTTGCTCAGCGATTTCGTCGGCTGCTTCTGCGGTGGCGCCGCTTTTGACGCACAATGCGATTATGTCGACATCCGCCAGCGCTTGGCCATTGGTTCGATAGTCGACCCGGCCGGTTGGCAGCGTCACTTTCCATCCGCTGTAATCGCTCAGCGTCAGGCCATGTTCGGCGATCTCGTTTGCGAAGCTCGTGCGGCCGATAAAGGAGACATCCAGTCCCGCCGCTTGCCAGCAGCCGCCGACGAAGCAGCCGATGGACCCGGCGCCTAGGATCGCGATCTTCAGCTTAGCCTCGACCTCTGTAGGCGGACACACCCTGGTCCGGCAGCCACAGGCCCTCGGGCGGCGGGCCCGACTGCCAGAACACATCAATCGGCATGCCGCCGCGCGGGTACCAATAGCCGCCGATCCTCAGCCATTGCGGCTTCATCTCCTCGGTGAGGCGCTGGCCGATGCCGACCGTCACATCCTCATGGAAGCCGCAGTGATTGCGGAACGAGCTCAGGAACAGCTTCAGGCTCTTCGATTCCACAATGGTCTCGCCAGGGGCATAATCGATCACCAGATGCGCAAAATCGGGCTGGCCGGTGACCGGGCAGAGTGAGGTGAACTCGGGCGCGGCGAAACGCACCAGGTAGAGCGAGCCCTTCCGCGGGTTGGGGACGTAATCGAGCTCAGCCTCCTCCGGCGACGCTGGGAGAGCGCTTGCCTGGCCGAGATGCTTGGGCGTCATGGACATGGCGCGCCTCTTAAGCGCTCAGCGCACATTCGGGCAACGCCCAGTCGATCGGCGCTAGCCCGCGACTTTCGAGGAAGGCATTGGCCTTCGAGAAATGCTTGCACCCGAGAAATCCGCTATGTGCCGAAAGCGGTGAAGGGTGCGGGGCCTTCAGCACCAGGTGGCGGGAAGTATCGACAAAGCTCGCCTTCTTCTGGGCGTAGCTTCCCCACAGCATGAACACGACCGGCTGCTCCCTGGCATTGACCAGCCGGATCACGGCATCCGTGAACCGCTCCCAACCGCGGTCGCGGTGAGAGGCGGCGAGGCCCATTTCGACGGTGAGCACGCTATTCAGGAGCAGCACGCCCTGCTTCGCCCAATGCTCGAGAAAGCCATGCTCCGGCCGGCGGATGCCGAGATCGCTCTCCAATTCCTTGTAGATGTTGACCAGGCTCGGCGGCGGGCGGACCCCGTCAGGAACCGAGAAGCAGAGCCCATGCGCTTGGCCAGGCCCGTGATAGGGGTCCTGGCCGAGAATCACGACCTTCACCTTATCGAGCGGCGTAAGGTCGAGCGCCAGGAACCAATTGGAGCCCGCCGGGAAGATGCGCTTCCCGGCTTCCCGCTCGGCCAGCAGGAAGCGCTTCAGCTCGCTCATGTAAGGCTGGTCGAATTCGGACTGCAGCGGCTCCAGCCAGCTGGGATCAAGCTTGATACTCATCGCCCTTGTCATTGCGGTCAGTGAAGCCAAGTTACAATCCGGCAGTTGCGGAGGTTAGAATGGACAGCTTGGTAACGACCGATTGGCTGGCGCGAAACCTGGACGAACCAGACATCGCCATTGTCGACTGCAGCTCCTTCCTTCCGACCGATGGCCGCGACCCAGTCGCGGAATTCCCCGAGGCTCACATTCCTGGCGCCCGCTTTCTCGACATCAACCAGGTCGCCGACCGATCCAATCCTGCCCCGCACATGCTCCCCTCGGCGGTGGATTTCGGCCAGGCGATGACCAGGATTGGCGTGGGGCGCGAAGATCGGATCATCGTCTACGACAATTCACCGCTGCGCACGGCGGCAAGGGGCTGGTTCATGTTCCGCCATTTCGGCGCGGAGCGGGTCGCGATCCTCGACGGCGGCTTTCAGAAATGGCGGTCGGAGGGGCGCCCGATCGAAAGGGGCGAGGCCAAGCCACGCAACGCTGAGTTCAATGCCCGTGAGATTGTCGGTGAAGTGGTTTCAAAGAATGAGATTCTGTCTGGTATCGGGATACCGATACTCGATGCCAGGGGGAAAGCGCGGTTCGAGGGCGGCGAGCCCGATCCGCGGCCAAATGTCGGCGCCGGGCATATCCCAGGGTCGAAGAACCTGCCATTCGCATCACTTTATCGTGAGGACGGCACGCTAAAGTCGGAGTCCGAGCTGCGTGAAGCGTTCGAGGTACTGGGAATCGAACCTTCCGAGCCGTTCATCGCCAGCTGCGGATCGGGCGTCACCGCCAATTCGATCATCTTCGCCGCCCAGCGCCTCGGAGGGCGGCGCGGCAAGCTATACGACGGTAGCTGGAGCGAATGGGGCGCCGACCCCCAAACCCCGAAAGAAAAAGGGCCGGCTTAGAGCGAGAAGAGCTGGTCGATGGCGCCGATGCCGTCACCGAGTTCAAGCTTAAGCCGCTCGATTGCGGCCGGATGCGGCTCCTGGCCGGCCTCCTGCTGGGCGGCGATCATTTCGAGACCGGCAGCGGCGGCGGCGGCGATCTTGGCTGAGCGGGCGTCGTACACGCGCTGCTTTGCAGGAGAGGCGTTGGGCCATCCCGCCGCAAGCTTGGCTTCGGCCATGCTGTCGGACACCTCACCACCGGCGAATTGCTCGACGCAGGCCAGTGCCTGGCGGATCGACGCCAGACGCGCCACGGCTTCGGCGTAAGGGCCAAGAACCTCAGCGGCCTGCACCTCCTGCGCCGTCTCGGGCGATTCGGGGATGAAGTGAATCATCCACCCCATTTGCCACAGGACGGTGAATGATCAGTAAATCCGCCCGCCGGAACGGGTTCGAAACGGAATTGGTTTACGCTGCGGTCGCAGTTTCGATGTCGCGCAGAATCCAGCCGCGCTGCGGGATCGTCTCGATAAACTCTGCTCCGCCAGAGGCCGAACGCAGTTTCTTGCGCAGCTTGGAGATGAACACGTCGATGATCTTGGGCTGCGGCTGATCGTCGGCCCGGCGGTAGAGATGCTTCAGCAGCATCTGGCGCGTGACAACGTTGTTGCGGGCGAATGCCAGCAGTTCGAGCACGCGATATTCCATCTCGGTGATACCGATCGGATGACCGTCGATGCGAATCAGCCGCTGAACCGGATCGACCGCCAGGCGGCCACCGCAAAGCGTCTCGGGAAGTTCCGTGCCGCTGGCCTTCAGGCTGGCGAGCAGCCGCGACGCGGCCTCCTCATTCTCCTCGGCCGAAAGCGTGACCGGAGATCCGATCAGCAGTTGCTGGATTTCGGCCAGCGAGTGGTGAGCTTCCTCGACCAGCCGTGTGCCTTCCTCAAACCGGCGGCGTGAGCGATCGAGCATCGCTTCGATTTCGACCAGCCGAGCCGAAAGATTGTCCGAGCTCATAGTCCCCCTTCCGTGTCGGCTTACTGGCCCGGCGTCTGCGCCGAGGCCTCTTGGCTGTCTGCTTGCGGCGCAGCCAAAATCGTCTGTGTCGACTGGCCCTTGTCGACCACCCGCGTGTTGGGATCGCCCACCGACGAGCGAATGCCGAGCGAGGCGCGGTCACGGCCGGCGCGCTCCAGGACCGACATTTCGGTCGAACTGCGCGGAGCCGGGCCGCCGAACAGCGCCTGGATCGCCTGGCCCTGGGCGTCCTGAGCGGTCATGCTGACCGTGCCGGCAATCGGCGGGGTCAACGAATAGTCGGGCGGGATCACCAGCGGCGCATTGCGGGCGACCGCGAACTCGTCGAGCGACTTCTGCTTGCCGCCGCCAAAAACGCTGCATCCGGCGAGCAGGATCGCCGGAGCGATGAGGATTAAGACCTTACGCATGTTCATTCGTTCCTTCAGGCGCCTGATTCCGCAACAGGAAGGCGCGGAGCAGCAAGATTACGACACCGATGCTAATCGCCGCGTCGCCGACATTAAAGACATAAAAGGGCCGCCAGCCACCAAAATGCAAGTCGAGGAAGTCAACGACATAGCCGAACTGCACTCGATCGACGATATTCCCCAGCGCGCCGCCGAGGATCATCGCCAGTGCCAGCTGGTCGCCGCGCTGTTCCTCTTTGCGAATCCACCAGGCGACGCCGACGGCAATGGCGGCGGTGATTCCGACCAGGATCCACCGCTGGGTGTCGCTGGTTGCCTGGGCGAGGCCGAGGCTGATGCCGTAATTATGGACTCGGGTGAGGTCGAAGATAGGGATGAGCTTCAGCTGCTGGCCCTCAAGCACCAATCCGAGCGGACCGGTGACCAGCCATTTGCTGAGCTGGTCGGCGGCGAAGATGGCGAGGGCGACAAGGTAGGCGGCCGTGCGATTACCCATTTACCACCTCATTGCACCGGTCGCACAGGTCGCCGTCGGACTTGACCTCGGGCAACAGCCGCCAGCAGCGGCCGCATTTGTGATAGTTGGACTTGGTCACGGCCAAGGCATCGCCGGGACTGACTGACGAGACGATGAACAATTCGGCGAGCAGGGCGGGATCGGCGTCGCTCGGCGCCGAGACCATGGCTTCAAGGCTGGAGCCGATGACCTTGTCGCGGCGCAGCGGCTCGATCGCTTCGGTCACCGCCTCGCGCAGCTGGCGGAGCTCGGCCCATTTTGCGACCAGCCCCGTATCTTCGCGCCACTGGCTGTCGATCAGCGGCCATTCGAGCAGGTGGACGCTGCCTTCGTCCGCATAGCGGGTACCCCACACCTCCTCGCTGGTGAACACCAGCACCGGCGCCGCCCAGCGGACCAGGGCGTGGAACAGCGTGTCGAGCACGGTACGATAGGCGCGCCGCTTCGGATCGTCGCTGGCGTCGCAGTAGAGGCTGTCCTTGCGGATATCGAAGAAAAAGGCCGAGAGGTCTTCGTTGCAGAAGTCGGTCAGCGCTCGGGTATAGGTGTTGAAGTCGTAGTCGTTGACCGCCTGGCGGAGGCGCACGTCAAGCTCGGCGGTCAGCGCCAGCATATAGCGCTCCAGCTCGGGCATCTCCGCCACGGGCAGCCGTTCGCTTTCCTCGAATCCGTCGAGCGCCCCGAGAAGGTAGCGGAAGCTGTTGCGGAGCTTGCGATACTGGTCGCCGACGCCCTTCAAGATCTCGTCGCCGATGCGGTGGTCCTCGGTGAAATCGACCGACAGCGCCCACAGCCGGATGATGTCGGCGCCGTTGGTCTCCATCACCTTGATCGGGTCGATGGTGTTGCCGAGGCTCTTGGACATTTTCATGCCCTTGGGATCCATGGTGAAGCCATGGGTCAGTACCTGGTCGTAAGGCGCGCGGCCGCGGGTGGCGCAGCTCTGCAGCAGCGACGACTGGAACCAGCCCCGGTGCTGGTCGCTGCCTTCGAGATAAAGATCGGCCGGCCAGCGCTGCTCGGGCCAATGGCCGCTTTCCAGCGTGAAAACATGGGTGCAGCCGCTGTCGAACCAGACATCGAGGATGTCGGCCTGCATCTCATAGTCGGCGGCGTTATAGGCGTTGCCGAGATATTCCTGGGCGCGGGCTTCTTCCCAGGCGTCGACGCCTTCGGCCTTGATCGCGGCGACGATCCGCTCATTGACCTCATGGTCGACCAGGAGCTTGCCGCTCTTCTTCTCGACGAACACGGCGATGGGGACGCCCCAGGCGCGCTGGCGGGAGAGCACCCAGTCCGGGCGGCCCTCGACCATCGATCCGATGCGGTTGCGGCCCTTTTCGGGGACGAAGCGGGTCTCGGCGATGGCGGTCATGGCAAGCTGGCGCAGCGTCGCATTCTCGTCGTCGGACAGATGCGCGCCATTGATCAGCGCCCCGCCTTCATTTTCCCACCTTTTCTCGGCCCGCGTCTTGGCGTGCTGGTGGCCCAATGGCTTGTCCATCGCGATGAACCATTGCGGGGTGCAGCGGTAGATGACCTTGGCCTTGGACCGCCAGCTGTGCGGATAGCTGTGCTGGTAGTCGGCCGACGCGGCGAGCAGCGCGCCGGCCTCGCGCAGGTCCGAATTGATCGGGCCGTCGGGCGCGTTGAACTTGGGGTTGATGACCGACATGCGGCGTTCGTCGTTGCCGCCGAGCCAGGGCCAGTCGTCGCGGTAGCGGCCGTCGGCCTCGACCGCGAACTGCGGCTCGATGCCGTGCGCGCGGCACAGCTCGAAATCATCCTCGCCATGGTCGGGCGCCATATGGACCAGGCCGGTGCCGCTGTCGGTGGTGACGAAGTCGCCGGGCAGGAAGGGGCGGGGCCGCTGATAGAACTCGCCCAGCTTGTGCATCGGGTGGCCTGCGACGGTGCCAGCGAGATCGGAGCCCTTAACTAGCTTGCGATTCTCGGTCGAAGCCAGTTTCCAGCCTTCCCAATCTCGGGAAACGTATTCCGGGTTGGCCGCTGCAAGACGTTCGAGGAACGGTCCAACAAGGTTTTCAGCGACAAGCCAATGTGCGTCGTCAATCGCCAGAAGCTGATACTCGACATCTGGCCCATATGCGATCGCCTGGTTGACGGGGATGGTCCAGGGTGTGGTCGTCCACACCACCGCATAGGCGCCGACCAGTTCGGGGATCGGGCTTTCGACGATCTCGAACGCCACGTCGATCTGGGTCGAGACGATGTCCTCATATTCGATCTCGGCCTCGGCCAGCGCGGTCTTTTCGACCGGGGACCACATCACCGGCTTGGCGCCGCGATAGAGCTGGCCGCTCTCGGCGAACTTGTAGAGCTCGGCGACGATTGTCCCCTCCGCCTCGAAGTTCATGGTGAGGTAGGGCTTGTCCCAATTGCCGCCGATGCCGAGCCGCTTCAGCTGCTCGCGCTGCCGGTCGACCCAATGCTGGGCGTAGGCGCGGCACTCGGCGCGGAACTCCTTGACCGGCACCTCGTCCTTGTTGAGCTTCTTCTTGCGATACTGCTCCTCGACCTTCCACTCGATCGGCAGGCCGTGGCAGTCCCAGCCGGGCACAT
>Ga0207691_10000359_pt1 | contig 46053 bp, 41 predicted proteins | sample KBSM13metaG_FD_184327 | JGI IMG/M metagenome (GOLD analysis project Ga0207691, IMG submission 184327) | Miscanthus rhizosphere microbial communities from Kellogg Biological Station, Michigan, USA - KBS M1-3 metaG (SPAdes) (version 2) | ecosystem: Host-associated > Plants > Roots > Rhizosphere >...
TCGCGTCTTTTTCAACGGTTCGATCGAGCCCGCGCCGGGGCGCGCCGGCTACGCGGGCCTCTCGCTGGAATTCTAGGTCATTGTAACTCTATCGTGGGCAAGCCCCTCGAAAGAAACGCCCCTGCGCCCCCTTCGGGGGGCTCAGGGTCAGTTTCTGTCTGACACGTAAACAAGGCTCTGCTAGTGGAGAGTCAGTCACCCCCGAAGAGATGTTCAGGGCTGAAACTAAGTTGTGTCAAAGCCATGTCATGAAATTCTGAGCAGAACTTGTCATCCTGATCCCGCAGTCGCGGGAGAAGGATCGCTGACTCCTTCTAATTCACGGCGTATGGCGAGGAGCAATCACGCTATTTTTCGCGGGGATCCAGCGCTTCGCCAGGAGCACACCCTACGATGCGCGGAAATGGTCAGAGATCCTTCTCCCACGACTGCGGGATCAGGATGACAACCTATTGGGTTGAAGCGCTGGGTGCGTGGAATCTCAAAGATCACATTCGGCGGCGTGTGCGTACAGTCTCTTCGCCCGCGACTGCGGGACGGATGAGACCGTTTGGAGCCGCGCTTAGAGTGAGATCGCGGCCCGGTTACCCGGGCCGCGATAACGAAATTGATTGCAGTTGATCCCGCTGGCCGAAGCTTTGCGCAGCCGGCCTAACGATTACGCGTCGAGGCCGGGGCTTCGCCTCCCGCTTCGCCGCCGCCGCCGAAAACGTAAGAGAAGATGGCGAAGACCTGAAAATCCGGTGAATCGTCGGTCGTGCCAAAAAGCGGAGCGACATCGAAACGCATCCGAGCGGTGGGCTTATAGGCAAAACTCGGGCCAACGACGAAGATATTCTGCGCGCTCCCACGGGTATCTTTGACGGTGAAATTCTTATATTGCATTTCCACCCCCGCCTTGAGGCGCTCGTGCGGAAGGAGAATTGGCACCTGGACGCTTTGCGCAAAACCCCACTCGCGCCCGCGATCAAGTGTGTTTTCTTTCTCAAAAAATAAGTTGAAAGCCCATTCAACATTCTTAGCGATTTCCTCCGAAAGCAGGAGCCGAAACTCGTAGGCGTCCGGTCTATCGGGCGGACCTTCTCCCGCAGCCTCTTCAGCCTCTTCAGGCGGTGGGGGCGGGCCTTCTTCGTGCAAGATCTTCCCGGTGCCAAACTTGTATTCGGCGAAAAGTGTCGGGTTTAAGGGGATCTTGCCCCAATCCGCCAGCGCCCAGCGGCCTTCGATACTGAAACTCTCGTTCTCCGTTTCGTGATTGAAGTGCTCAATCTGGTTTTCGATCGCAATCCCGAACCGATAAGGCAGGCCTACCTCTATTTCCTGTGTGAAAAGATTATCGATTGGTCCTTCAGAGAATACGTCGCCCTCGTAAATCAAGCCCGCGAACACTCCCCAGGGAGGAAGAACATAGGCGTTGGTCAGGGTCGAGAAACGGCTGCGCGAAAAAGCACCGGGAGCCCCGTAGGCACTTGGCAGTTCATCGTCTTGGACGACGATCGTAGGCTCGACCAAGCTACTCGAGGAAGTTTCTGTTGAAGTCGTAATCGACTGTTTTTTCACCGCGGTATCCGTTTGCGTCGCATTGAGCGTGATAGACGGCGGAGCGGCCGTGGTTTGCGCTTTATCAACCGCAACTTGCGCGGGCAAGTTGGACGCGGCGAAAAGACCGGCGATGATCGAGGCGGACAAACCCAGGCGGGTCTTACGAATACCTCGCGGTACTGTTAGGGGCGATGGAGTCGGATGAAACATGGCAGATTGCATATTACGCGGCCGTCATATTGGCAAGAAAAGAAATGATAATTTTGTAAGCTTTCTAACGGCAAGCTGAGTAGCAGATTAAGTGCCGGAGGTCTCAGTCGATCGTGGAAATCTGAGCGTGATAGATGTCCCACGATCGAGCTCACTCACGATCGCAACCGAGCCGCCATGCAGATCGGTGATCGATTTCACGAGAGCCAGACCCAGGCCCGTTCCTTCAGTACTGCGCGAAGAATCAACCTGATAGAAACGATCGAATACCTTGGGAATGTGCTCCGCGCCAATGCCGCAGCCGGTATCCGTTACAACAATTTCCGCCCCTTCGGCATTGGTGGCGAGAGAAATGGTGATGCGGCCGCCGTCTGGCGTAAAGCGGACGGCGTTATCGACGAGGTTGCTGACCGCCCGTCCAAACAGAACCGGATCCGCGAAGACCTCTCCTTTGCCCTGACAGTTGATCTCGAGGTGTCGCTCGGCCGCGATCGCTTCATTATACGTCGCAATTTTTTCGATCGCGGCCCGGCCATCAAAAGCTGATCGATGGACCTGGCTCTCCGCCGCTTCCGCGCGAGCAAGAAAGAGCAGGTTGTCGATAATCCCGGAAAGTCGGGCGCACTCCGCCACGCTCGATTCGATCACCGCTACATATTCGTTAGGCGAACGCTCGCGAGTCAGCGCCACCTCGGCTTCGCCGCGAATATTGGCCAATGGAGTACGCAGTTCATGGGCGAGATCGGCCGAGAATTGGGAGAGACGGGTGAAGGAACCCTCGAGCCGGTCGAGCATGTCGTCGAAGGCGACCGCGACCGGCTGCAGCTCCCGCGGCCATTCTGTCGGCGGAACTCGCTCGTGAAGCCGATGCGGACCGACCCGTTTGAGTGATTGGGTCATCGCAGCCAGAGGTTGCAAGCCGCGTTTCGCGACCGTGACCGCGATCAAGGCGGAAGCGATAATTCCGGCGAGAAGGACACCGGCAACCAAAAAACCAAACTGCAGTGTGAAACTCTCATCTTCCGAGCGATCCTGCGCTACTTGAATGACGTAACTCTGCCCGTCGATCTGTTCATGGGCTGAGACTAACGAGAATAAGCGGCCGCCGCTGCGATAATCCATGGGGCCTGAATTCGATTGTTGGGGAGATTCGCCGTCGGCGAAAAGTTCGGGTGGCAACGATCGCTTCATGCCGGGCGTTTCGGCCACAACGCGACCAGTGGCATCGATGATTCGAATCCAATAGATTGATTTTTCTCCGGTTCGAAGAGCTCTCAGTTGATCGCCGAGTGCCTGAGGACCACCGCTCCGCTTCAAATCAGCGCGCATGGCAAAGAGCTTGTCCTGGAGGACAGCGCGATCCTCTTCGAGTGAGTGCCTAACGACGATAAAATAGAGGATCGCGAGTCCGCAACCCAGAAGGATCGCCGCCGCCGGCGTAAACAGCAAAACCAACTGGTAAGCGATCGAGCGCGGTTCAGCCGGCTTTGAGGACATAGCCGGTGCCGCGAACGGTGTGGATCAGCTTTTTCGGATAAGGATCATCCACTTTGGCACGCAAGCGTCGCACCATCACGTCGAGAACGTTAGTGCCGGTTTGAAAGTCAATTCCCCAAACATGGCTCTCAATTTCATGCCGCAAGACGACTTCGCCATTCGCACGAACCAACTGAGCCAGAAGAAGAAATTCCTTTGAGGTGAGATGCAACGCATCGCCGGCGCGAACGGCGCGATTGCGACGAGTATCCAGTTCCAAGTCTTCCACCTTAAGTTGATCCCCGGCCTGCGTCGGACTGCGCCGGAGCAGCGAACGGACTCTGGCCAGGAGCTCGGAGAACGCGAACGGCTTCACCAGGTAATCGTCAGCACCAAGCTCCAACCCCTTGACCCGATCCGGAATGCCATCACGCGCGGTGAGGAAAAGGATCGGCGTTTGCACCCTCTTCGCACGCAATTCTTCGACGACCTCCCACCCATCCTTTTTCGGGAGCATGACGTCCACCAGCATCAGGTCGAAAGAGGAATTGCTGGCAAGCTCAAGCCCGGTTTCGCCATCGCGCGCGGTTCGGACTGCATAGCCAGCCTCCGACAAGCCCTTCGCGATAAATGCCGCGGTCTTCTTTTCGTCCTCAATTAGCAGGATGCGCATGCCGGAAACGTATAAGGGCGACGTTACTGCCGTTCAAGTTTGCCGCCTGGCAGGCTTAAGGCTTTCCTCCAAAAGTGACAAGGTCATCGAGGTCAATCAGATCCATCCACGTCTTGATGTCCTCGCGTATCCTGGAGAAAGAACTAACGCGGCGAAAGAAAAAGAAGAGAGTTTCGGCGTCTCCATCTGGAGTGCGTCTCAGCATGTATTCGCTCCACTGTTCGATTTCCCACGAGCTGGGTTGATGCCGCGCGTTCGTTTTGAGCCATTCGAGGATTTCGCCGTCGCCTTTACCTGCGGCCAGCTGCTCGAGCAAAGCGGCCGGCTCGAAACCGAGAAAGTTAATAATGTGCTGATCGAAAGGCGCGTCGTAGTTAAACTCACCGTTCCTTCCCGCGATGGTGGCGCGGCCTTTATCGAGCATGCGCGGCAAAATCACATACCCGCCAAGGCGACAACGCGGGCTGCGGGGCGGACGCTGGGTGAGATCGGGTGCAGAAAACGAATTCTCCATGAGTTACTCGGGAACGTAACATGTGACTGGGACAGGCATCCGACAACTCTCCGTGATGGGACCGACACCCTGAGGAAGTCGCGCTCGCGCGACGACTGAAAACGCATTAAAACCTCTGATGCCGAAATCCGTGCTCTCTCGTCAGTTCCTGGTACTTTCCGCAATCGCGCTCGTCGGCCAATCATCGTTAGGCCAGGAGGACGAGGTCGCGCCAAACGTTTCTCCGAAGCCGGCCGAGACGACCGTCACCGCCGCCACTCCCTCCGCCGCGCCGACGGTCGCGGCTGCTTCACCAACCGCGGCGGCCACGCCCGTCCAGTTGACGGATGTTTTATGCAAAGGACTCAAGGCGCGTTCGATCGGTCCGGCGGTGATGGGTGGGCGCGTTTCCGACATCGCGCTCGACCTGCACAATCCCGCCGCCTTTTACGTTGGGCTCGCGACCGGCGGTCTTTTCAAGACGAACAACAACGGCGTCACTTTTGATCCGATTTTCGATAAACAATCACTGCTCTCCATCGGCGCTGTAGCGGTCGCGCCGTCGAATTCGGATGTGGTCTGGGTGGGAACCGGAGAGGGCAACGACCGGAATTCATCGGAATGGGGCGATGGAGTTTATCGTTCTACCGATGGTGGCGGGACATGGACAAATGTCGGCTTGAAGGAAAGCCGTGCGATCCCGCGCCTGGTCGTGCATCCGACGAAACCGGAGATCGCCTACGTCGCCGCACTCGGCAGCCTTTGGAAGGATGGCGGCGATCGCGGGTTGTTCAAGACGACTGACGGCGGCAAGACTTGGAAACTCGTTTTGCACGCGCCTGCGCCTAACGATGCCCGGACCGGCTGCGGCGATGTCGCACTCGATCCGTCCAATCCGGAAATCGTCTACGCAACTCTGTATGCGCGGCAGCGGACGCCGTGGTCGTTTGCCTACGGAATAACGGCGAGCAACGGCGTTGATGTCGGCGGAATTTACAAAAGCGCCGACGGTGGCGCGACGTGGAAAAAATGCGCGGGCGGTCTGCCCGGCCAGACTGGTCGCATCGGGCTCTCGGTTTCGGCGAGTAAACCGAAAGTCGTGATGGCGGTGGTGCAAAGCGATGAAGGTGGGGCGACTGACATCAAAACCATTCACAGCCGAAGTGGCGGCGTTTTCCGATCGGAGGACGGCGGAGAAAAATGGACGCGGATGAGCGACATCGATCCGCGTCCGTTTTATTTCAGCCAGATTCGGATCGATCCGGCGAATGATCAGCGTGTTTACGTACTGGGGATGGCGGTGCTCGTTTCCGACGATGCCGGCAAAAATTTCCGAGAAGATCTCTCTGGCAAAGTGCACCCGGATTGTCATGCCCTCGTGATTCAACCCGGCAGCGTTCCTGTACCCAATCCAGTCAAACCAGAAGACAAAAACAAACCACCCAAGCCACCGGTTTGTGAACGGTTGCTTCTCGGGACAGACGGCGGTGTTTACCAGAGTTACGCCGCGGGGAAAACCTGGGAACATCTTAATCGTATTCCCGCGGGCGAATTTTACCGGATCACTCTGGATGACTCGCAGCCCTATTATCGAGTCGCTGGCGGATTGCAGGATAACGAAAGCTTCGCCGGGCCAAGTCAGGTGCCGAGCAAGGAAGGCATTCGTAACAGTGATTGGCTGGCGTTGTCGGGCGGTGACGGATTTTACGTCGTCTTCGATTCGGCAGATCGCGATATTTTTTATGCGGAAAGTCAGGAAGGTTTTGTCCACCGCTTTAATTCTCGAACTGGCGAATTACGAGAGCTGCGGCCCGAGCCGGCCGAAGGCCAGGAGCGTTATCGCTTTCATTGGAACGCTCCTCTGATCGGAAGCCGGCACAAGCCCGGGGTGCTTTATCTGGCTGGCAACCGCGTTTTTCGTCTAACGAATCAGGGCGAGCATTTCCAATTGATCAGCCCTGACCTGACGCGGAACGATCCGGCGCGGATTAACACCACCGGCAGTGGCGCGGAAAATTTTGGCGTCATCTATTCGTTAGCGGAATCGCCTGTCAAAGCCGGCCTGCTTTGGGCCGGAACGGATGACGGTCGACTTTGGGTGACGGAAAACGATGGCGGCAATTGGACGGAGCTGACCGCAAATGTTCCGGAACCGACGCGCGGTCAATGGATCGTGCGCGTCGAACCTGGCGCGAAGGATTCGAAGGTTGCCTATTTGGTGACGAATGCTTATCGCGCCGGGGACGATCGCCCGACGATTCTGCGCACCGCGGATCTCGGAAAAACCTGGCAGAGCGTGGTCGGCGCCGGTCTTCCGCCTAACGATCCGGTGGAAGTTGTGCGCGAAGATCCGGTTAATTCAAATTTGCTCTACGCGGGAACGCATTTTGGCTTGTTCGCTTCTCTTGACCAAGGGGCCCGCTGGTTGCGAATCGGCGCTTTGCCTAACGTTCGCGTAGACGATCTGCAAATTCATCCCCGCACATCGGATCTTGCCATCGCCACTCATGGCCGAAGCATCTATATTCTCGATGACACGCGCGCTTTCCGCGAGTTGACCCCACAGATCATGGCCAAGCCGGCGCATCTCTTCACGGTCGAACCGGTTTTCGGCCGCTATCTTTTAGGCGGCTTTGCCGACAACAACGGCAAAGGCGATTATCGCGGCGAGAATCCGCCGGAAGGCGCGCTCTTTACTTTCTGGATAAGGGAATTCACCGGCGAGGAAGCTAAACTAGCGATCACAAATTCCGCCGGTCAGCCCGTGGCAAATCTAAAGAGCGCGGGCGCGCCTGGTCTCAATCGCTTGAATTGGGACCTGCGCCCGACTGAAGACGTGCTGATCAAATATGGCGGCGACGATCCGAAGAAATTTGTCCCGACCGGCGATTACACGGCGGAGTTAAGCCTTGGCAATGACAAGGTGAAACAAACCTTCCACGTCGAGATCGCTCCGGGCATTGTTACTCGGTAGGCGAGCATCGCCAGTTTAGGATTACTCTCACTATCCGGGTCAGTCCTTTCGCAGGAACACTTCTTTCATCTTCTGCAAGACCTCCGGCGACGTCACGGTGTGCTCATTGAGAACCAAGAGCGCGAAGTTATCTGCCAGGATCTCTTCCGGGTGGATGATGTATTCCGTGTTTCGTCCTACCTGCTCCATGAATCCCGAGATTTGTTGGATGCCGACAAGCCGCGGCGAGGTGCCCTCATATGCCGCCTCGAAATTCTCTGAGTCGCGGCTCTTCTGCACCACAAGGAATTGGAATTGAAGATAGGCAAAGAACTCGCCTCCTCGTTTGGTATCGTATGTCTTGGTGCTTGAAAGCAGGATCGGAACCGCCAGAAAATCGTGACCGTCCGTTCTCAGGCGAATGAAATGATCGTTTCGCGGCGCATCAGGATTTGTGATCTTGCGAAGTGCCAGGTCGGGCGGGAGTTCTATTTCATTGCACTTGGTGAAGCCGATTATTCCGTACAGTTGTTCGCGCAACTTGGAATTTTGCCGAGACAGAATGTGAAACAGCTCATGGCAGATGAGTCGTTGCAGTTCCTTTTGCGGCTTCGCCAACTCGCGTTTTGGGAAAACGACGGCCGCGCCTCGCGTGTAGGCCGCATTTCCTTCTTCCTCTCCGGTGGTTTTAATAAACTGAACGGCTCGAGGCAACGTGAGCGGGAGATCGCGAAGTCGTGGCTGAATGGCTTCGATCGCGACCTGCACCGTCTGCATCTCTTCTTTGGTCCAATCGGCAACGTTTCGTCCGATAAACTCCAGGAATTCACCTTCTGAAACGGATCTGTCAGTTTTCATCCGCGCAGACCGATCAAACGGGCTCAAACGCTGGATAAAATCATCCTTCGCGAGAAGCACCTGCCTGCCCTCACTTTGAGAAGCGAAATGAACCGTCGTGCTGCCGAGCACAAGGTCGCCCGAGGCGCGGCAAGGCAACATGAATACACATGCCGAGGCTGCGAGGAAAAAAAAGCTCTTCATGTCTTTCGAGAAGGAGATCATTTCGGTCAGCGTCCGAAGGTCAAATGAAACAACTCGTCGCTCGTTAGGTCAGGATCGAACTTTCGTTCATCCGGCCGCGAGAAGAGACATTTCTTCGGCTTACGAAATCAAAAGGTGCTCAGCTCTCCGCGTCGCCGCCTCGATCCTTGCCCTCTTCGACTTCCCCTTCTTCCAATGAGAAGCGTCGCTTGCGCTTGTTCGCCGGAAGAGGCGACAGCGTCATCGTGATATTGCGGCCGGCAATCTTCGGCTCCATCTCCACCTGCGCCATGGTCGCGAGATCGTCGCGAACTTTGTCCATCAGTTGCATGCCGAATTCCTGGTGGGCCATTTCGCGTCCGCGGAATTGTAACTGCACCCGCACCTTGTTTCCCTTGTCGAGGAACTCTTCGGCGTGGCGAATCTTCGTCAGGTAATCGTGGTCGTCGATGTTGACCCGAAATTTGATCTCTTTCAGCTTCGTCCCGGACGGCCGCTTATCTTTCTCCTGCTTCGAAATGTCGTAACGGAATTTTCCGAAATCGACGATCTTGCAGACGGGCGGATTCGCGGTTGGTGCGACCTCCACCAGGTCGAGTCCCATGTTCTGAGCTTTTTTGATCGCCTCGGACAACTTCATGACGCCAAGTTGTTCGCTGTTCGAGGCGAGAATGACGCGGACTTCGCGCGCGCGAATCCGACCGTTTACACGTATTTGTTGTTGCAGAATGAATTATCTCCGGCCGGCGACGAGGGAGTGAGACTGACGCCGTTTTTTCCTGTCGCATCTCCAGCGCGTTCCGTGGAACACGCTGCACTCAGAAATCTTTGCGCCTGCGAGGAGCGCTCGGACCGGTTCGCGGTACCACACGAACCGACGGGAAGTTGTATCCGACATCGTGACGCTGGCAAGGCGTTTCTGAGCGGATAGAAGACTGGCAATGACTTCACCAAATTCCGTCAGGCGGGCGGATCGCCGAAATGCGCGGCGTAGGCCTCGTATCCAATGATGTCGTCCCACATCGCATCGAGGGTTGCGGCGATTGGAGCGGCTTTGGCAAAACCGGAGAAAACTGCGCGATCGCCGATTGGCGTATCGATCACGAAGGTAGGGCGCTGGTTGACTTGGAGCGCGTGAAATTCCGCAGTGCTTTTCCGGACCCGCTCTTCAATCGGAGGCGACTTGGCGCACTGCTGTAAGAGATCCAGATCGAGCCCGGCAGCGTGCGCCCCGACCTCAACCGCGACATCCCAGCGACCAATTTTTTTGCCGTCGTGCAGCTCCGCCCGACACAAAGCCATCCAGATGCGGTCATCCTCGATGCCAAAATCACGCCCAGCTTCCGCGACACAATTAGGTGCGACATATTCGGTCGCGTTGGGTTCTACCCAGCTGGCGTTCAACATCCGCGGGGAGCGCATCAGCATCCCGCTGCGCTTATAGTACCATTCGGTGTGGGCTCGTGTCGGTGGTAAACCGGTCTTGTCCATCAAAGCGATCTTCCATTGAAAATCGACCCGATCACTGTAACGCTCGCGCAATTCCAGCCAGGCCGGGATCGCCCAGTAACACCACGATGAGATTACGTCGAGATACATGGTCGCCGTTAGTCGCATGCCTTAATATGGACAGTACCTCCCGGTCGGGGAAGAAAGAAACGCGTCAGCGCGCAGTTTGACTAGACGGCGAAACGACGGACTTCCGCCAAGGCGGGCGCAATTTTGATCGACCTCAACCACATCCTTCTTTTTATCGCGATCGTCGCGCCCGTGATTCTGCTCGCGCGGATTGCACGTCAGCCGGGCCCGCGCAGGCATGGCTGGCGTATCGCCGCAATCATTGTCCTCACGAGCACGGCAGTGGCCAGCTTTCTCCTCCCAGCGATCGCGGGCTTAATCGGCGGAACTCTTTGGCTCCTGCTTCTGGTCATTCCTTCGGTGGCGGAGTGGAAAATTGACGAGCTGTTCCTCACCCAGCGCTTTGCCGCGGCACACCGCCTGGCGGTCGTGCGGCATGTTTTGCATCCTTGGGCGGATTCGCCGAACCGCCCTTCACTATATTATAACCTGGAACTCGCCCGCACCGGCCGGCTCGATCTTGCTCTCGATCGACTGGCCCAAGAGCGGACGGAGAATACACCCGCCGGACGTTTTGCGACCGCACTGACTTTTGCCCTGACCGAAAACTGGGCGGGATTATTGGAATGGTTTCGGCGCAATTCTGCTCTGGCAACAAGCACCGGTGTATTTTCGCTTTACCTGCGTGCGTTGGGCGAAACTGGGGAGTTGGATGAATTGTTGCGGCAGCTCGATGCGCAAATCGGCGGGGAGATAAGCGCGCAAACCCAGTTGATGTGGCGATTCAATCTTGCACTGGCCCTGGCGTTTTGCGGCCGAACAGACGAATTCGTTAGGCTAACGAAAGGGGACCGCCGACTGATGCGACCACAAAACCGGGAGTTTTGGTGCGCCACGGCGGAATTGGCAGAAGGCAAACACCAGGTCGGACTCCAGCGACTCGAGGAGTTATCCACGCAAACAAAGGATGCGATCTTAGTTCGCGCTATCGCGCACCGTCGTTCAGTTCCGGCAAAGCCAGCGCCTCTTTCGGCGACAAGTACAATGCTCCTTGACCGTCTCACGTCAGACATGGTCGACGGGCGCCGAGCGGCTACTCGGGCCGGTTGGAGGCGTGCTCCGGCAGTCTGGGCTTTGCTCGTTCTAAACGCAGGGTGTTTCGGTCTGGAGCTTTTCTTCGGCGGATCCACCAATTCAGCGACGTTGCATTACCTCGGCGCTCTCGAGCCCACTTCCGTGATCGTTAGCCACGAGTATTGGCGTTTGCTCAGCGCGTGTTTTCTCCATTACGGCGCGCTTCATCTGGCGGTCAATCTCTTCGCTCTTTATCTCCTTGGCCCGCCACTCGAGCAATTGATTGGTTCGATGAAATTCCTCACGGGCTATCTGCTAAGTGGAATCGGCTCGGGTATCGGAGTTATTTTGCTATCCAAGCTGGGCCGCCCGGATGAGACGCAACTTGTTGGCGCCTCGGGCGCCATCATGGGCGTGATTGGGATTTCCGCCGGCCTTCTCCTGCGCCACCGTCGGACGACCCTGGCAGGCAGGCAGCTCCAAAACATTCTTGTAATTGTTGCAATCCAAACAGCCTTTGATCTGTGGACGCCTCAAATTAGCATGGCGGCGCACTTGAGCGGCTTTCTCAGTGGGATAGTTGTTGGATTGATCTTTGCCTCGCTCGACCGTCCAGAAACAACTTTTTAGCGGGCCTTCAAAAGCCCGGCCCATTCCGGCTTGGAAAATGGAATACTTGGCTGGGATGAAATTTGCTGCCACACTTCCGCCCCTCGCAGGGCCATATTGGTTATGCCGAACATTCAGACTTATAACGTTATTCCCAACCTTCCTCCGCAACTCGAACCGTTGCGCGAAATGGTCTTCAATCTCTGGTGGACATGGGAGCCATCAGCGCGGCGGCTTTTTCGACATCTTGATCCCGAGCTTTGGAATCGCACCAACCACAACCCGGTCCGGATGCTCCAGCTCTCGCGCCAGGGGCGTTTGATCGATGTGGCTAAAGACGAGGTTTTTCTGCGCGACCTCGCCGAAGTTCACCGGAGTTACAAGAAGTATCTAGCCCGGAAGGATACCTACGGCAAAACAGGCCCCGCAAGTGAGTTGAAAAAGGCGATTGCTTATTTCTCGGCGGAGTTTGGCTTCCATGAATCCATTCCAAACTATTCCGGCGGCCTTGGGATTCTTTCCGGGGATCATTGCAAGTCCGCCAGCGACCTCGATCTGAACTTTGTCGCAGTTGGGTTGCTTTATCGGCACGGCTATTTCAAGCAGCAAATCAATAAAGATGGCTGGCAGGAAGCCGTCAGTCTCAATCAAAATTTTCACCATCTGCCTATCCGGGAGGTGCGGCGAGGGGATGAGATATTGTTAGTCGGCGTGCCGTTGCTCGGCCGGCTGGTCTTCGCCAAGATCTGGGAGCTGCATGTCGGTCGAATCAATCTCTATCTTCTCGACACCGACGTTCCAGAGAACACCGCCGAAGATCGCCTGATCACGGCCGAGTTATACGGCGGCGATCTCGAGATGCGCATGAGACAGGAGATTGTCCTGGGCATCGGTGGGGTCAAAGCCCTGACGGCTCTTGGTCATGAAGCCGAAGTCTTCCACATGAATGAAGGCCACTCTGCTTTTCTGTCGCTTGAACGTATCCGGCTCCACGTTACCGAACATCACCTCGATTTTTATTCCGCGCTCCAGGTCGTGGCGTCCGCCAATGTCTTCACGACCCATACTCCTGTTCCGGCTGGGAACGATGCCTTTCCGCGCGAGATGATGGTGCGCTATTTCAGTGACTTCGCGGCCCAGCTCCAGATCCCATTCGACGAGCTTTTCCGCTTTGGCCAGACATCGACTGATCCGGTCGCGACTTTCAGCATGACCATTCTGGCTTTACGGACAAGTCGGCATGCCAACGGAGTCAGCAAACTACACGGCGAGGTTAGTCAGACGCTTTGGAAAGATGTCTGGAAGGGCGTTCCCACTCATGAGGTACCGATTACGAGTATCACCAATGGGATTCATACCAAGACATGGATGGCGCCGGAATTCTCCGCTCTCTACACAAAATATCTTGGGGATTGGGAAGAGCATCTGACCGAGCCGGAATTCTGGCGCGGTGTTATAGAAATTCCCGATGCGGAGCTCTGGGAGACTCACCAGAAGTTAAAGCAGCGCCTTGTTACTTTTGTCCGCGATCGGGTTCGAGCCCGCCGGGAACGGATCGGAGAATCACCCGAAGAAATCCGGGCGGTGAATGCGATTCTCGATCCGGAGATCCTGACAATTGGTTTTGCCCGTCGGTTTGCGACTTATAAGCGCGGCGCCTTGCTCTTTAGCGATCCGGACAGGTTGCTGCGGATGCTGAATGACCTGGCCCGTCCGGTTCAATTCATTTTCGCGGGGAAAGCGCATCCTCGGGATGAAGGTGGCAAAGCGCTTATCCAGGAAGTCTACAAGCTTACGCGGCAGACAGGTTTTCATAACCGGATCGTCTTTATCGAAGATTACGACACTTACATCGCGCGACGATTGGTCCAGGGGGTCGATCTCTGGCTCAACAACCCATTGCGCCCGCTGGAGGCCAGTGGCACAAGCGGGATGAAGCTTCCGCCCAATGGTGGATTGAATCTCAGTGTCCTCGATGGCTGGTGGTGTGAAAGCTATAACGGCAAGAATGGGTGGGCGATTGGCGCTGAGATTGAAAGCGGCACAACCGAATTCCAAAACGAAGTGGACGCGACCAGTCTTTACCAACTGTTGGAGAATCAGATCATCCCGCTTTATTACGCAAAGCCGGATGGGAAACTTCCCCTCGCCTGGTTGCAACTGATGCGCGAGTCAATCCGTAGTGTGACCCCAGTCTTTAACACCCACCGTATGGTGCGTGAATATGCGGAGCGACTCTACCTTCCGGCCGCCAAGTCCCACGCCGAGTTCGCACGAGACGGCTGGCGCGCTGCTACTTTGCTAAGTCAATGGAAAGCGCAGATGCGAAAGGATTGGCCGCAAGTAAGAATCAGCGACGTGCAGATCGGTAACAAAGACAGGCAAAAGATTCCCGTGGGCGATTCTCTTTTGGTCTCGGCTCAGGTGCATCTCGGAGCGGTCGATCCGAAACACGTTCGCGTCGAGGCCTGTCACGGAGAGGCGGAGAATAATGAACTGCGCAATCCTACGGTTACGGTTCTCGCGGAAGGGCAAAAGGCAGGCAATAACGGAGATTACATTTATGAAGGGAAGGTGCCCGCTGCGGAAAGCGGTACCTACGGATTTAGTATTCGGGTTATTCCCACTTATCCACATTTGTTCCAGGCGCATGAGCTTCGGCTCATTTCGTGGGCCTGACCGCCTTCTTTGACCCGTTAGCCACCCCTTAACTTTCTTTGCAGTTAGAGCAAAACAATACTTGCTCAATCTCCAGCATCGTCTATAACTGCGCCATGGACCTATCTGTCAAACAACTGGAAGAAGCAGTAGCGATAAGAAGACAAATCGATTCACTGCGTAGTAGACTCAACAGCCTCTTAGGAGGTTCAAGCTCGTCGTCGAGCGCAGCCACCGTCACGGCAGCAGCGCCGAGAAGTGGTGGAGGTGGACGTAAACGCCGCGGTGGTCTTTCGGCTGCCGGTCGCGCCCGTATCGCCGCCGCCGCCCGGGCTCGTTGGGCTCGAGTTAAAGCAGCCGGCGGTGGAGCGGCTAGCAAGTCGAGCGCTAAGAAATCTGGCGGCCGGAAAAAAGGCGGCATTAGCGCCGCGGGCCGCAGAAAGCTATCTCAGATGATGAAAGCTCGCTGGGCGGCACGTCGGCGCGCAAAAGGCTAATTTGTTAGGCAAAATTCCCACTGGTTAGGCGACGCTATTCAAAGCGTCGCCACCGTGCGGACAAACTCTTGATAATCCGCGGTCTCGCGGGCTGCTCTATTTAGCGCCTCGAGCCGCGGATTATTATTTGGCTGTGCCAGATGCACTCGCCAAGTCCGGGTGTCTTCGGTGAAGACAATTTCGTCCCATTGGATGGACTTTATCTGGGAGTTGAAGCGGGCGACTGAGCGGCCCCGAAAATAGGCTCGAGTGTCCTCGGGTGGCGCGAAGATGGCGCGTTTGATATCTGCCTCGGTAACGACCCGTCGCATTGTTCCCTGCCGCACTAACTCGTAATAGAGGCCGTCGTCAGGAACAATGTTATGGTATTCAAGATCGATCGACTGCAGCCACGGGTCGCTCCAGGATAACCGCTCTTCATCGCGTAACGCTTCCAACAGTTGTCGTTTCGCCACCCAGTCGACGCGATCACGGCAGAGAAGGATGTCCCGCTCGAGATCGTTCAAGACGTTCTCCCATTCCTGGAGTAGCCACCGCTTCTCAGCATCGGCGGGATCAACGCTCTTTCGCACCGCGGACAGGTATAGCCGTTGCACATCAATCGCCGAGATCTTGCGTCCATCCGTAAGTTCAATGATCCAGTCATAGGTTTGATCGCGGCTGATCGACTTGGTCGCATTAATTGGCTGCGCGATCTCGATCTGCGGCGCCGCTCCTTCTTCGATTAGTCCCAGGACGAGCGCGGTCGTTCCGATCTTCAAAGCCGTCGCCCACTCGCTCATGTTCGCATCTCCAACGATGACGTGGAAACGCCGGTAGACACTCGCGTCGGCATGTGGTTCGTCGCGAGTGTTCACAAGCGGCCTTTGATTCATCGTATCGATACTGACAAGGACGGAAAAGAAATCTGCGCGCTGTGAAATCTGATAAGTCCCAGGCTGACTTGCGGCGCCTTCCGCCTCGATTCCCATCTTGCCGGCGCCTGCGAAAATCTGTCGCGTCACAAGAAACGGCAAAACGCCGCCGACAATTCGATCCCACGGCACGTCGCGACGCATGAGGTAATTGTCATGGCAACCGTAACTGTGACCTGAGAAGTCGGTGTTGTTCTTATAAAGCCGCACAACTTGCTCGTCTGGCAGTTTCAGATTCCGCCGGCGCGCACATTCGGCCAGAATCCGTTCACCTGCCTTATCCTGTGCGACCACTTCGTTGAGAGTGGTGCATTCCGGGGTCGAGTATTCCGGATGGGCATGATCATTATAAAGGCGCGCACCGTTGCTTAGAACGAGGTCGCTTTTTATTTCCTCGAAGCTCAGCGGTCGGTTGCGATCGATCTCGAAGTAGGCTGACTCATCCAGGTCCTGCAGCAGTTCAGGGGCACGAAAGCCGCGAGCGTCGCGATGCGGATCCTCCAGGTCATAGTCCCATTTCATGTGCGCGCCGTGCTCCGTGTAACCGCGCACTAGCTCGATCGACTCCGCCACCACATCGACTGATTCCGCGCCGTCGACCGTAATTCCATACTCCGTTTCCAACCCAAAGACCCGTCTCATCCTTCACCAACATATACGCGGGAAGGGCGCTTCTCGAAATGACAGGACGTTTTCTTCCCCACGTCGCATCGAGATGAGTGATTTGAGGCAAGCGAGCTACAGCCGTTTTCGAGGGTGGCAATTCCCGCTCGGCGTTATCAGTTAGTCCAACGAGGTGCCGAATTCATTGAGCGCGGCTTCCAGCCGCTCGAGCCCAGCGCGGAGATTCGCGGTTTCGCCGCCAATCCCGAGGCGAAAATGTTGAGGCGCCTCGAAGAATTCACCAGGCACAACCGAGGTTTCGTATTTCTCGCGCAAGAGTTTGAAAAAAACCTGCGGATCGCCGCGCCGCAGCCGAGGGAAAACAACTGAGCCCGCGGGTGGACGGAAACAGTCAATGTCAGCGCGGGAATCAAGGAAGATATCGAGCAGCGCCCGATTGACCGTCAGCAAGGTCTGGGCGCGAGCCCGGAATTGGGCGAGATGATCGAACGCCATAACCGACATTCGCTCGGCTGGATGAGCGGGAGTCGCTGCGAAAAGGTCGTTTAGACGCCAGATGCGGTGCGCCAACTCCGGTCCGGCGAGGATCCAACCGCAACGCAACCCGCTCAAGCCATACGCTTTCGTTAGGCTGCTGGTGACCAGGAAAGTTTCGCCTAACGAGGCCGCAGACGCCGGCGCCGCTTCGAAAAGCATCTCGAGATAGACTTCATCGACCAGAACTCGTGCCTCAACCTTCTGTGCAAGGTCCCCGATCGCCTGCAATGTTTCCGCCGAAATCATGGCGCCGGTCGGATTGTGCAGGTTGGTCAGGATCACCAGGCGCGTGGCCGGCGTGATCGCTTCTTCCATCGCCGGCAGGGAGATATCGAAGTTGTTTTCCAGCGTGCGCTGGACACGCCGGACGTGCGCACCGAGGTAATGCGCGGCATCAAGAAGCAAGCCGTAGGTGGGCTCCTCGACCACAACTTCGTCGCCGGGCTCCAGCAGCGCCGCCATGGCGAGATGATTGGCCATCGAAGTCCCCTCAGCCGTGACGATGTTTTGCACGGAGGCGCCAGTATGAATTGCGATCCGCTCGAGCAAGGGCGCGTAGCCATAACCACCGCCGGTGATTTCCAGTTCCTCCAGCTGCACCGGGAATTCCGAGAGCAGCACATTCGTTAGGCCACTGGTCGCGAGATTGAAACGCGCGGTGGAACACGTTTTCGCCCATTCCATGTAGCGCGAGCGTTTTCTTTCCGCGGGCCTGTTCATCGCCAGAGAAAGTAGACGGGCAAGCCGGCCAGCGCGATGCCGAGCCCGATAAAGGCCCGTTTCGGATCGTGGGCAAAGGTGCTGATCACAATCAGCCACTGAGCCACGATGAAAAATAACGTCGGCCAGGGATGTCCCGGCACCTGATAGCTGGCCGGCGCGCGCTCCCGCCGTCGCAGAACGAAGAGACAGACCGCAGTCAGGCCGAAGAAAATGCAATCCATCGCAATGACATAGTTCACGACCTGGGCATAGGTTCCGACGAGTGCGATCACGATCGCCCAGACGCCTTGCAAAATGATCGCGACCATCGGCACTCGCGTTCGCGGGTGAACCCACGCAACGGCGCGAAAGAAAACGCCGTCCTCTGCCATCGCAAAATAAACTCGCGGTGCGGTCAGCATCGATTGAGCAAGAAATCCAAAGGCCGAGATCGCGATGCCGGCTCCGATCAATTGGCCGCCGCGGTCACCGAGCAGTCCGCGCATGACCGCTGAGGCGGGAGTTGTCGATCGCGCGAGTCCTTCCGGTCCGAGGATGCGCAGGTAAGCAACATTGACCGAGACATAAACCGCGATCACGCCTAACACTCCGAGGATCAATCCCCGAGGCAGCGTCCGCCTCGGATCGCGGACTTCGCCACCGAGGAAACTCGTGGTTTGCCAGCCGCCGTAGGCAAAAAAAACCGGCGTCATGGCGGCGCCAAAAGCGAGCAGGAGATTGATTGAAGCCGGGCGATCAAGCGCTGGTCGCCACGCGATCTGTGACGGGCCGCCGCGCCAAAAGCTGACGACTACGAGGAATGCGATCGCCGCAATTGCGATCAAGGTAAGCGTCGATTGCAGGCGGCTCCCGGCACGGACGCCGAGACAATTGATAGCGGTGAGTAGCGCGAGCGCAATAACCGCGCCTAACGAATCGCTCACTGGCCAGTGTGTTAGCTCGAGAAAATAGCGGGCGAAGGTCACCGCCACCGCGGCCATTCCGCCTGTTTGAATGACGAGGAGCAAAACCCAGCCGTAAACAAACGCGACCGCTGGATGCAGCGCCTCGCGCAGATAAGCGTACTGCCCGCCGACCACCGGTAACCGCGCGGCCAGCTCGGCGTAAATAAAACCCCCGGCGAGCGCGATCATTCCGCCCGCGACCCACGCTCCAAGGATCAGAGTCGAAGTATGGACTCGCTCCGCCACAATGTAAGGATTGATGAAAATTCCCGCGCCGATGATGCCGCCCATCACGGCCATGGTGGTGCCGAAGAGACCGAGTTGGCGGGAGAGCTGGGTCGTATTGGTAGGCGAGGGTGGACTGCCCGAGGTTTTAGGCATGGCCTGTGATGGGAAATGACGAATGACCAATGACGAATGACGAAGGAATGACGAAGCTCGAAAGCGGATGTCCGAAGGCCGAGCCAACGAGGAATGTGGACGCCAGAGAACGTTTTCTTCGCCCTTCGCGTTTGGGCATTAATTCGTCATTCGTCATTTTCCAGCGTCACTCCACCATTTAGAAAGCCGCGCTGTCGGGACCGAAGGAATCGCGTGCTCGGTTGCGGAATAGTGCGAGGTCGAATTAAAAAGGGTGAGCCGCGCGTGCGCCGCGTCCTTGAAATCGATGATGTTCAAGGCGGCCGGACTTTGATCGAGATTGTCGCGATACCGGCGCGGATCAAATCCGAGAAGTGAGCTGAGGAGAAACCTGATCGTCGCTTTATGCGAAACGATGATCACGTTTTCGTCGTGATGCGTGCGAACAATTTCGACCAACGCGGGGAGGGCCCGCGCGGTCACGGCCAGCCCGCTCTCGCCGCCGGCAGGGGCAAAGGTGTAGGGATCTTCCTCCCACGCGGCCGCTTCCTCCGGAAATTTTTCTTCCACCTCTTGCCGGGTCATTTGTTCCCAGCGGCCATGGGAGATTTCGCGCAAACCGTCCCGCCTAACGACCGAAAGATTGTGAGGCTTCGCGACGATGCGCGCGGTTTCGAGCGTGCGAACCAACGGAGAAGCGTAGACCGCCGCTATCTTCTCGGTGCCCAAGCGCTCCGCCAGCTTCCGCGCCTGTTCGCGACCTTCGTCGGAAAGCTCTATATCCGTTTCACCGGCGAAACGATCTTCCGCCGAGAAAACGGTCGCGCCGTGCCGGACCAAGAAGACGCGGGTGTACATGGCCGTTTATGTTAGCCGCAAGCCACGCCAGTGGAACGCTGTATTTTACTGTGATTGACCAGGTGGCCCGGCCGGTTGCGGCTCGGTGCGAAGGGGAGAAAGCTCGGTGCCGCGGCGAGTGGCGACGATAAAGGTCGATTGCTTTGAGCTCCAACGATAGCCGATCCCAAACTCCAGTGGGGCGGCGTGGATCTGTTGGTAGGTCGCCTGTAGTTGAGGCTGGAAGTGTTGCTTGAAGATATCAATCGGACCGATGTAAGTGCCGAAGAATCGCAACGACCAAATTGCCGGATCGAACGCGTTGACGGGAATGCCAGAGTCGTCCTGCAAGATGACTGCGCTGTGCGCGAGCAGCCAATTGCGGATGGAATCGAAACCATTTTCAAACATGAGATACGATGCGCTCTTTAGAAGGCTGTAACCCATTCCCTGGTTCGCGCAGAATTTCATGAAGCCCGGTTGCGAGCGGATTCCTTCGTCGGCCAGGTTGGTCGTGAAATAATAGAGCGTCTGAGGTTGCGCGTCCGCGCCTCCGGCAAACGTAATGCGGACACCGGGCGTGAGACCTTTGCCCTTCTCGTTTGCCGTGGCGGAATGCGGTTGCCCGTCTTTGTCGAGGGTAACGAAATCGACATTGGTGATCGTTTTGCCGGCCCGCGCCAGGAAGATGTAGAAAATGGGAAGCGTGCCTTTAAGTTCTTCGTGCTGAAGATCGGTCTTCATGTCTTTGGTGATGAAGAACGAAAAGCTCAAAACGCTATTGAGAGATTTTTCGAGATTTTCAAGGACCGGGCTGAGCGCGGGACCGGCAAAGCGCAAAACATCAGGAAGCGGGCCGATCGGCTCCGTTCCCGCGAGAATGTAAGTGCGTGCGTTTGGAAAAAATTGATGGGCGTAGAGAAAATCCGGACCAGCAAACATATAAAAGACGGTCGGAATCGACTGGCTCGCATCGGGTAGATAATTCGCTCCCCAGTTACGGATGCCAGCGAGGCGATTGGCGTCGAGTTTTGCCCAGGCCTGGTCGAAGAAGCTGGCGTGTCGCTTCCAGGCCGGATCCTGGGCAAGGCCAGCGAGCGGTGAGTCGGCGGAAACGGGAAGCCCGGCGAGGAAACTCGCCGTGTCATTAATCGGCGCTACGACGCTGGGGACGTTCGGCGCGACCCCGGGAACAGGTGTCGGTGCCGGTGGCGCAATTGGCGGCGCCGGGGTTCTAGCGACCGGAGGATTGACCGGGATAGCCCGGCGGATTTCCTGCGCGCTCGTTCCGAGGCCGAGAACCAGGAAAAGAGCGAGCGTTAGCCTAACGATTGTTTTCCGAGAAGATTTCGCCATGCATTTCCTTCGCCAAAATCTAAAGAGACATTTCCGCGGCCGAATTATTACGAGGTGCAACCCGCGAGGCGCGGGTGCGGAGACTTAGGACCTCCGAGAACATGCGCAAGCTATCTCTTACGATGTGCACCTTACTCCCGTCATGATGATTCCAGCGCACCGGCACTTCGAGCATTCGCAGTCCGGCGCGCTGCGCGAGAAACAGAAGTTCGACATCGAAACCGAAACCATTAATTCGCCCGTCTTTGATAATCGGGCGGGTGGATTCCATCCGAAAGGCTTTAAAGCCGCATTGGGTATCGGAAAAGGGAAGTTGAGTCGTTAGGCGTACGATTGCGTTAAAAACCTTGCCGCCCTGTTCGCGCCGCCAGGGTTGGCGATCCCCGATCAATCCGCGATCGAGCGCGCGCGAGCCAAGCACAATGTCGTAATTCTCGGACTCGATCGGCTCGACAACTTTCGGCAGTTCCGTGATCGGCGTTGACAAATCTGCGTCTGAAAAAAGTGCAATCGGCGCCTGCGCGGCCAGCAAACCGGCGCGCACCGCGTGACCTTTGCCACGATTCTGTGCGAAACGGACGACGCGCGCCATCACCTCGGGGCGCTGTGCAAAAAATTCCTCTGCCACACGCGCGGTACCGTCAGTGGAACCATCGTCGACCACGATCAACTCCGCCGCCGGGCGGTAGGTCTGGAGATACTGCAGGAGGGTGAGCAAATTTTCGGTCAGGCGGCGGGCTTCGTTAAAAGCCGGGACGATGACAGCTAGCGGAGGAGGGCTCATGCCTAACAAATGTTTATCCAAGAGCGCCGAAAGCCAAGCCCAGACCGTAAGTGACAACCGCTTCGATAACTCCGACAATCGTCATTTCCAGGCCGGAGGCCCACCAGGAACGAATGGTGATGAGCGACTTGACCGCACCAACCGCAAAATGCGCCAGAATGCTGATGATAAAAGCGGCCACCACCGCGGAGAACCCGCTCATGAAGAAAAACGGAATGATCGGGATGAAAGCTCCGATCGCAGTGGAGAGCGCCGCTGAAAAAGAAGACGTCCATGGGTTGGGAAAATGGTGTTGAGATAGCCCGAGCTCGCTTTGCGCCATCGCCTGGACCAGTTGCTCGGGCTGTTCCGCGAGCCGCTCCGCCATGCGCTGCGCGTCTTCCGGGGCGAACCCCTGCAACTGATAGAAGAGGGACATCTCCTCTATTTCTTCCTCGGGATTTTCTTCGACCTCCGCTTTTTCGCGCGCGATCTCGGCCTCATAAATTTCGCGTTCGCTTTTGTTCGCAAGGTACGCGCCAGCTCCCATGGAAAGAGAGGAGGCGAGCATTCCCGCCAGACCCGAGACGAGGATGTAATGCTGCTGGTTATTGGTGGCCCCCGCCACGCCGGAGACAATGCCGAAGACCGCTCCGAGCCCGTCGTTCACGCCGTAAATGGCGTCCGCCACCCAGCCGCCCCCGCGGCCGTGCCAGCGTTCGCGTTTAAGGATCGTGTCGAGCAAGCCTTTCGGGCCTAACGACTGCGGCGCGCTCATCGTGTTCAAAATGCGCGAGTGCGCTTTCTCCTCGAGCGCGGTTTGGCGGAGGAATTCTTTTTCTTCGTCGGTCCCGGCAAGCTCGCTCGTGCGTTGCGCCTGGTAACGTTCCTTGTCGCGATCTTCCGCGGCCTCCATTCGGCGAATCGCCACATCAGCGCCGGCGGCCCGGTTCCACCAGCGCTTGAAGCGATGCCGCCAATCATTCGGCAACGGAGGCGGTTCCGCCCCGAGTTCATGCAGCTTTCCTTCCCAGCGCAGCGCGTGGCGCTCTTCCGCTTCCGCCATTCGGAGCAAGATTCCGCGGCGCTTCTCGTCCTTCTCGTTCGCGGCGAGATCGCGATAGACCAGAGCGGTTTCACGTTCCGCGCGCCAGTTGGCCTGGAGGGCAGAGACCGTTTTGGCGTCTTCGGGGTTCATTCGTGCAAGCTACTAGCTGCGTTTATTTCAACTCCGCAACTGTGGGCAGTACTGGTCGGGGATTTTTTCTTTTGTCGGCTCGGCCGTGATGACGAGAGCGACCGATCCAATGATGATCGCAGCCGCCACAGCGGTTCGAAGCGTCACGGTTTCGCCGCCGAAGAACGCGCCGAGCAACACGGCTACGACCGGGTTAACATAGGCGTAGGTTGCGACCTTGGCGGGATCGCAATGCCGCAGCAGCCAGATGTATGCGGTATAACCCACGATCGCGCCGACGAGCACAAGATAGACAAATGCGCCTAACGAAAGCGGTGTTACCCGGTGAAGTTCGAAATCCCGAGCTTCCCCGCGGGCGAGGCCGACGAGGATCATCAGGCCGCCGCCGCAGAGCATCGTTTGCGCAGAGGACAGGAAAGGAGACGAGGCAGCTTGAGCCCGCCTGGAGTAGAGCGAACCGATCGACCAGACGAGCGAACCAAAAAGCAGGATCAACATACCCAGCCCCAGATGAGAAGAACCTCCGGCGGGATGAGCAGTTAACGCGGGGCCGACCAAAATCGCGATGCCAACAAATCCACCGGCGAGCCCGAGGAATACAAGTGGCCGCGGACGCGGCGAAGCACCGGAAATCCACCCGAGAAGGGCGATATCAATCGGCACGGTCGCGACCAGAAGTGACGCCAACCCGGTCGGGACCCATTGTTCCGCAACGGTCACGCTGCCGTTGCCAAAAAAGAGGAGACAAGTGCCGACGATGAACGACGTGCGCCATTCCGCGAAGGTCGGTTTCGGCGCACCCTGCGAGCGCGTGATGCCGTAAATGATGATGCCGGCGGAGAAAAAACGCGTGCCCGCCATCAGCAACGGCGGAATGGATTCAATGGCAAAACGAATGCCAAGATAGGTTGAACCCCAGATCAGGTAGAGCGCGGCGAAAGCGCCGATGAGAGCGAATTTGCGCGGCGGCGCGCTCGCCTCGCTCACGAGAAACGGTCTTCCGTCCAGGGATCGGCGGTGTTGCTGTAACCGCGCACTTCCCAGAAACCGAGTTTGTCCTCTGCGGTGAATTCAATTTGCCTAACGAACTTGGCGCCTTTCCAGGCGTAAAGTTTGGGAATGATAACCCGGGCCGGCCCCCCATGTTCCCGTGTCACCGGTTTGCCATCGAATTGCGTCGCGATCAGGACATCGTCATCGAGACAATCGGAAAGACGCACGTTGGTGGAATAGCCGTCGTAGCTGGTGAAAAGGACATGTTTCACCTCGGGTTTTGGCCTAACGAGATCGACGAGCGTAAAGAAAGCGACACCCCGCCAGCGGCAATCAAATTTTGTCCAGGTTGTGACGCAGTGAAAATCGCTGACGTCTTCAAACTGTGGCAGCGCGTTGAATTGTTCCCAGCTGAAGTTTTGCGGATTTTCCACCAGGCCGCCGACCTCAAGACGCCATTCGCCTAACGAAATCTCCGGTCGGACACCGAGGTCGAGGACGGGAAAGCCAGGCGTGAGATGCTGACCAGGTGGAAGACGATCGTGAGAGCGGGCGACTGGTTTGGCCTTGCCCGCCATCTTGCGAGCCCAGCGTTCTTTGCGCTCGGTCAGGCTGGAATTAGAGGCCGCCATCGCTCGTTAGGCCCGGCCGGGATCAGTGCACCCTTCTACAGCGATCCCGCCTTAAATTGCCGGATGGCGTCGCGCAGCTCCGCGGCCCGTTCATAACGTTCCCCCGCGATCGCGCGCTCCATCTCTCGTTCCATCACTTCCAGCTTCGAGAGAGGGCGCTTCGCGCGCACTTCTTCGAGCCATTCATCGAGAAAGGCTATCTCTGAACTTCTTGCTTCCAGCTCGGGCGCGGCGGATTGCTGGTAAAATTCAACGATCCGGTCGCGGCCCTTTTCGATTTCCTGGATGGCTTCGCCGAACTTTCCGTCGGCAAGCAGAATCGAAACCCGTGCGCGGGTGTTCATCATCAGGACATAAGGCCGGAACTGTTGGAAGCTCCAAACCAGGTCCTCGCGCTCGCTGTGTTCATCCACGAAAGTGAAAAGGTCGAGGTTGCGCTGCGTGTCGCGCATCACTCCCTCGAATTCGTCGATTTGAAACAGACTTAAATAGCGGTGGTAGTATTGGATTCCCTCCTGCTGCAGTTCGCTGCATTGCTCGGGAGTGAGCTGATACTCCTCGCCGCGCTCCGCCGCCCGCAAGGCGCGGCGTTGATGATAAATCAAATACGATTCGCAGTTGTGAGGACGCTGGCCGTCGGGCCGGCCTTCCATCTCCATTTGCAGGAGGCCAAGATCGATCCGGAGCTGCAACTTTTCACGACCATCCAGCCCGGCAACCTTCCGGACTTTGATCGATCCGAATTCGTGCGGCCAATCCCTCAACAGCGTGTTCAAATCAAGGCTCATTACGCTGAAACAATCCAGTCGGTGTCTGCTTTGTCAACGCAGCCAAACAGAGACCGGGGCTTCTCGCTTGCGCAGAGATACGAAGCTGGAAGTTTGCAAAGGTTATGGAACAGGAGATTGACGCGTTCATCCGCTTCCTCGCGGTTGAGCGCGGTCTTTCCGAAAATTATCAGCTTTCCACCCAGCGGTCGTTAGCCGAATTCGCTGACTGGTGCGCGCAGCGCAAAAAAATCTTGCGGGCCCGCGATGTCGGCCTGCCGCTGATCAGCGAATATCTGGCAGAGCGGAAACGCGCCGGACTCTCGGCCGCTTCGATCAAACTGATCGTGGTCGCGTTGAAGATTTTCTTTCGTTTCGCCACCGCGCAAGGCTGCGTGCCCCGTGATCCATCCGAGGCTCTCACGTTGCCGCGGATCGAGCGTTTTTTGCCGGAAACGCTCAACGAAGTGCAAGTCGAACAATTGCTCGACAGTGTGGATTGCACCGGGCCTCTTGGGTTGCGCGACCGAGCCATGCTGGAGTTGCTCTATGCCAGCGGGCTTCGAATTTCCGAGCTAGCAGGAGCGAAACTGGAAAATCTGAACCTACCCGACGGGGTGGTGCGGGTGACCGGGAAAGGAAACAAAACGCGACTTGTGCCGGTCGGGCGCAAGGCCTGTTCCGCCCTCGCGAAATATCTTGAAGAAGAGCGGCCGCGACTCGTTAGGCGCCGAACCGGCAGCGAAGTTTTTCTTTCCAACCGCGGAGGCCGACTCACAACGGTCCGCATCTGGCAAATCGTAAAGGCGGTGGCACGGCGTTCCGGGCTCGAAGCGAATATTTATCCTCATTTGCTGCGACATAGTTTTGCGACCCATCTGCTCAGCAATGGCGCCGATTTGCGCATCATTCAGGAGATGCTGGGTCACGCCGACATTTCCACGACCCAGGTCTATACCCACGTTGACCAGCAGCGGCTTAAGGCGGTGCATCACCGCTTTCATCCTCGCGCCTAACGAACACGAGCCGTTATTTGCAGAAGAGAGCGATCGACGCGGTGTAACCGTGCAGATAACTCGCGTTCCCGATCGGGCCGATTTCTCCGTTGCAGAAAAAGCCCGCGCTCGGCAGCGGTCCGAAAATTTCCGCGAGGATGGCGGCATCGTGATCAGGGACGCCAAAGAACTTGTGACCGCGGCCGTTGCAGGAAAAAACGAGCGAAGCAAACGGTTCGCAACCTTGGAGACCATTGATTTTTGCCAGATCGACGAGATCCGCGTGGGCGGTGATTTTGTCCCGCAGTTGATATTGCAAGGTCTGCCCGGTCCGGGCGCGCGCCCCGATCGCGACTGCGCCCGTCTGCGGATCTGCGCCTAACAAATTGCGGACAAGAAAATCGCCCCGCTTCAAATCGGCGACATATTCGGACGCGGCCAGACCGGCAAAAAGGTTGCCGCGGGCGCGTTCTTTTTCGTCATCGGACAGTGCGTTGAACGTCTCGCTCAGGACCTGGTAGGCGGGGCGGGAACCAAGGGAGTAAACCAGGTTGTCCTCTGCTTGGGTGATGGTGAAAGGTTCGCCAACCGGTTTGCAGCCCTGGCTAACGATCGTGCGAATTTTTCCGCCTTTGACGGCGAGCGCAAGGACGGCGGCATCGATCATCTTGCCATCGAGAAAGAGGAGGTTTTCGCCCTGCCCGCTGCCGCCGCTCGACAATCCGCCAATGCACGGCGCATCTGGGAAAGCGACATTCCATTCTGCGAGCCAGCGTTCAAGGTCCGGGGCGAACGGATTGGCGAGCACAATCCACGAATCGACCTCCTCCGGACCCAAGCCGGCCTCCATTTGCCAGTAAGCGGGTCCGGTCGATTCCTCAATTTGCTCGCTCGAAATTAGAACCGGAGTCAGTCGGGCCTCTGGCAGCCTAACGAGAAGGAGCGACATGCCGGCGACTCCTTCCGCTTCCTGGCTGCGCCCGATCAAGCCTCCGCCGACCGAGCCGAGGAGAAGCGGAATGCGTCCGTGCAGCCGGACGAGATCGAGTACTTCGTGGATCTGGGGCAGCCAGCTGGCGGAGAGAAAGAGAAATCCGCAGGTCGGCTGGCCATCGCATTCCGCGAGAGCCCTTTCCGCCGCCGCAATGACAGCGCCTTCCCGAAACTCACCGAGGATAAGTTGCGAGCCGGCGCACGTTGCCATGTAGGGAGATCGTCGATACCCGGGAAAAAGTCGAGGGCGGAGGCGGCTCGTCGCCGGGACAATTTAGTGCGAGGATGCGCGAATGAAGAAATTCGCCGCTGTTATTGTAGCCGCGTTGGTGACCGCAACGACGGTCTGGGTGATCGGGCGCATACAGCTGGCGAACCGCCTCGCAGCCGTGCCGGAGCTCCTCCCTGAGACGACTCTCGCTTTGATCGAGGTGCCGGACTTCCAGGGGGCGCGGGCGCAGTGGCAAAGAAGCGATCTTTGCCAGATCTGGCATGAGCCGACCGTGCAGACTTGGTTGCAGAAACCACTCGCGCAGTTGGTGCAGGTGGGCGCCGGCCGACGCCAAATACTGGACGATTTTCTCGGACTCGGCCCCACTCACGGATTTGTGGCGCTGACTTCGCTCGAGAACAATGAACCGAAGATCTTGAGCGGCTTCCATTTCAATAAGTCGCCGGAAGAGGCACGGGCGTTCATCGAGAAGCGAAAGACGGACTGGTTATCGAAGAGTGGAGGGGCAAAACGAGACACTGCTGTCTACGAACAGCATCAAATCGAAACGCTGAGTATTTCGCGTTTTGAGTTCGCAACTGTTTTCGCTGATCACTGGTTCTTTGCGACGAATGACCTCACGGCGCTGAAAGCGCTGCTCGACGCGGTGGATCATCGCGGTGAGAAGAAACCGTCGCTGCAAGACAAAGCGACTTTCGTCGAGGCGAGCAGATATTTGCCCAAGGATTATGCGACATTCCTGTATGTCGATCCGCGTCCATTTGTTGAGAAACTGATCCCAATTGTTGCCATGACGGGGCAAACGCTCCCGATGGATCAACTGGAACGATTGAAGGCGGTCCGCACGGTGGCGACCACCGTCGGCTTCGATCATGGCAAAATGCACGAGACCGATTTCGTTGCGATGCCGCTGATCGGCGCAGAGAAAAACCTCGACCGACGCATGCTCGGAGTGGGGGGTCCGAACACTGTTTTCTACTCAGTGACCCGTGTTTCGTGGCCGCAAGGCATGTTTTCGCCTACCGCCACCGGGGCCCCGGGTCTTCCAGCGGCGTTGCAGCAAGTAACGGCTGCCCTGAAAGACCGCGGAATTGCCGAGAGTGACCTGCGAGAGGCTTTTGGAGACGAGCTTGAAATTATCGGGAGTTGGCCGGCGGATTCACGTTGGCCCATCCTCCAGGCTAGTTTGCCAGTGAAGGATCCGGCCCGGGCGCGCAAGCTGGCCGAAGCGTTAACGTCGGTCGAAATCGCGGGGACCGCCTGGACCCGAAGCGAGAAGAATGGGGCCACTTTTTACAACGCGCAGCTCGCCGGCGGTTTCCTGCCGTTCCAAATCGCTCTGGCTGTCTCAGATCAGGTGATGTTGGTCGGATCTGACGCTGCTGCAATTGACACCACGCTGACGCAAATGTCGTCGCCCGGCGGTGAATTGGTAAAGGGCGCCGTCTTCCGTGACGCCTCAAAACTGGTTCCAGATGGGGAATCCGCGTTCAACTATGTCGACACCCGACTGTTATTCGAGCGCGCAGACGCGACCGTTCGCCCTTTGCTTTCGATTGGGGCGGCGGTTGCGCCCGCCTTGGTAAACCATGTTGATCCGCGCAAATTGCCGCCCCCGGAAGCGATTACCAAGCACCTGTCGCCAATCGTGATGTCGCAACGCTACGAGAAACAAGGTTATGTCACTGAGTCACTTGGACCAGTAACCTTTCGCGCAGCTACGATCGGCCTGGCTGGATTGATAGCCGCCGCGTTTGTCGATTTGCAGGATAAATACAAGGGCGGCGGCGTTGTGCCAAATCCGCTCACACCAGCTACTGCCACGGCCTCGCCGACGCCGAGCCCAAGTCCGTTTTGACCGGGGACCAAGTGAGACGTCTCGGCGCAACTGGCGGGAATTTGATCCCTCTCTAGCTGCTAAGGAGAGAAAAGTGCTGACGTTTTTCGGGAATCTGTTATTGTAAGCGCCCTATGGCCATCCTAAAGAAGAACGCTTTTTCACGCCGAGTGCCAGATCTCGTTACGGAAGAACTGGTTGCGGTCCTTTCCCGACGCACCTCTTTCGAGTTTAAACAACTCTTCGAGATCCTGCATGAGAATCTCCGGGCACGGAATGCTGCCAGCGGTGGCGAGGAAATGCTTCGGCTGCGGGCTTATGAGAAGCTCCAGAACTTGGTGGCTCGCGGAATGGTCAAGAAGACCGGCAAGAAATACAAGGGATTGCCCTCAGCACTGGCTAAAGCTCTCCTTCCGCCAAACGGACACATTCCGACGGTGGCAGCCTCGCGCTAGGAGGCCCGAAATTCAGGCCGGATGATCACGCGAGGGGCGTGAAGAAATGATCCGCGAATACATTCCCGTTCTGCTCCAGGCCATCATTGCGATTGGCTTCGCGGTCGGGGCTTTGGTCGTGAGCGTGTTACTCGGGAAATCCGGAGTGCGCACGCGCACGAAGGACTCTGCCTACGAGTGCGGCATGCTGCCGCAAGGCGAGGCGCAGCCGCGCTTCAGCGTGAAGTTCTATCTCGTGGCGATGCTCTTCATCCTCTTCGATCTGGAGATCGTTTTCATGTATCCGTGGGCAGTGGTATATCGTGAGTCGATCGCCTCCAGCCACGTGATTTTCTGGAGCATGTTGAGCTTCGTTTCCATCTTGATGGTGGGCTATGTTTACGCGCTGAAAAAGGGCGCTTTTGACTGGAAAACCTAGCGTCCCGGGGCGCTGGTTTTGGTGTGATGACAAGGCATTCTTGTCCACTTTGCTCGGCGGGCCGATTCTTGCTTGCGCCATCCTTGGCCAGCGCCTAATAGCTATCTCCTCATGGTTCATCACATCGGTCTTTACAAATTGAAACCGGGCATCACTCCCGAGGAAACGGAGGAGATGATGATGAACGCACGAATGCAGCTCCTCAAAATCGATGAGGTATTGAGCATCAAATGCGGAAAACGGATCGATCCAAAGGTGCAATGGCCGTTTTTCATCGCAATTGACTTCGAATCGATGGACAAGCAGGCCATCTTTCGCGAGGACCCCATTTACATCAAATTTGTTGAGGAAGTGATCAAGCCGAAGACATCAGAATATCTGGCGCTCGATTACGAGATGGACCCTGGCAAAGACGTCAATCTTTCGTAGGCTACGCCGCCCGGCGGCGGGCTTTGTTCCTGCTGTTGTGTCTGGTCGCGGCCGTCGATGATGAAACTCGCCTACCTTTATTCCCGGTATCCGGTCCTCTCGCAGACCTTCTGCGATATGGAAATGCTCGAGCTGGAGCGGCGCGGCTACGATTTGTTGATCGGATCGGTCCATCCGCCGTTGACCAGCTTGCGTCATGAGCACCTGACCCGGTTTCGCTCCCCCGTTTATTACGCACCTCCGTCTGTGATTCTCAGCCAGTGGGAGGAAAAAACGAAAAAGATGGACCGCTGGCCACAGGCTTTGATCGAGCGGCACGACCGTGAGTACGGGCCCGAATTTAAAGCAGCCTTGCGCGCGCGAAACGCCAGCTATTTCGCCGATCTATTCACCCATCATGGGATTACCCATTTCCATGTCCATTTTGCCAATCGAGCCGCGCATACCGCGCTCTTTCTGAAAGAGATCTCCGGGATTCCTTTCAGCATCACTGCCCATGGCCAGGATTTTATGTCGGATCTTGGGCAGGATGATCTTCTCCGGGAAATTTGTGACGCCGCGGAGTTTGTCGGAGCCGAGACGGAATACAGTCGCACCTTGCTCCAGAAGCGCTGTCCGGAAGCTGCACACAAGATCCACCGCATCTACAACGGTCTCGACCTGGCAAATCTACCTGCGCCGTCTCCAGGCGATCGTCCACCGGGACCGACCACAATTCTGAGTGTCGGACGGCTTGTGCCGTTCAAAGGCTTTGAAATTCTGCTCGAAGCCTGTGCCGAGTTGGATCGGCGCAATTTCAATTTCCGCTGTCAGATCGTGGGAGATGGTCCACTTCGCGCCAAGCTTATAAAGATGGTCGATGATTTGAAGCTGCACGATCGAATCGAGCTTTGCGGCGCGCTTTCACAAGACGAGGTTTTTTCCAGGATACGCAGCTGCGACATCTTTGCCCTGGCGTCGGTCGTGGATACGGCTGGTGCGAGTGACGTTTTCCCAACTGTGATCCTGGAAGCGATGGCCTGCGCGCGCCCAGTGGTTTCGACAAGATTGGCCGGCATCCCTGAATCAGTCATCGATGGCACAACCGGAAGTCTGGTTACTCCGGGCGACTGGGACGAGTTGGCGAACGCACTCGACAAGCTGGTTCGGAGCGCGGACCTCCGGAAGCGGTATGGTGAAGCAGGCCGGGCTCGCATGCAGAGCGAATTCAGCGTGATAAAGACAGTCGAGCCGCTCCATCAACTTTTTGCCGCCCGCCTCGCGAGCACGCCCGCGAAGCAACGGAAAACGAAGCTCGATGATGTCCAGCAGGCGGCCTATCTGGTCGACCGATTCCCGGATGAAGATCTTCCTTTTCTCGAGACCGAACTGCGCGCCTTGCGCCGCGAGGGAGTGCCTTTCATTCCTTTCCTTTTCCGAACTCCGGGAGAGAAAGACGTTTCGTCAAAAACGAACGACCTTTTGACCTCTTTTCAATTCCTGCCGGATGCGATGGTCATCGAGGCGGAGTGGCAAGCCGGTGTGCCGCTGCTCCGGGAGTTGGAAGGGATGCGCGCCGACCAGAAACATCGTCCCTCATCAGATCTGTTTCTCGAGCAAGCGCGGGTGGCCTTGATCCTGCGCAGGCTCTTTCGGCAGCACTGGATTGGTCACGTGCATGCCGCGAGTTCACGCACCCTGCTTTGCGCGCTGATGCTAAAGAAGCTTTTGGGCGTGACGGTTAGCGTGGCGATTGAAGAGAATCCTATCTTCAGCAAAGAATTCCTCGCCGAAGTGTTCGACCAATGCGATGGCGGCCGAAGCTGCGACCGGGAGCTGATTGCTGATCGAGGTAGCGGCTTTGTTTTTGATCAAACTGTGGACAAACCATCGGTAAATCATATCGGCCCCTGGCTGACGCGAAAAGCAAAGGTCGAGTGGACGGGGGCTCGTCGCTTTTGGCAGGACTGGGCTCAGCGACTGGTGGTCTGGACCCGCGAAGCATGAGCAAGAAGGCGATCCTTCTCGCCGGCGGCGCCGGGACCCGCCTCTATCCGCTGACGAAGATTGTCTGCAAGCAACTGCTGCCAGTCTACGACAAGCCGATGATTTGTTATCCGCTCGCCACTCTCATGCTGGGTGGCCTGCGCGAGGTTCTCGTTATATCGACGCCGAAAGATCTCCCGATGTTGCGCGATTTCCTGGGAGACGGATCGCAGCTCGGGATTCGCCTTGAATACGCTGTGCAACCGGAGCCGAAGGGAATCGCGCAAGCGTTTCTCATCGGGGCGGATTTCGTTGGAAACGATGGCGCGACCTTAATTCTCGGCGACAACATTTTCTACGGGAAACTCGATTTCTTTCGCGAGGCTCTCGCACTACCGAGCGGCGCCTGCATTTTTGGTTATCAAGTGCGCGATCCCGAGCGTTATGGAGTGGTCGAGTTCGGCCCGGATGGGCGCGCCATCAGCCTGGAGGAGAAACCGAAGAAGCCGAAAAGCCATTACGCCGTTCCCGGGCTCTATGTTTACGACGAACATGTGGTCGAGCTTTGCAGGAGTCTTGCGCCCTCCGCTCGCGGAGAATTGGAGATCACCGATCTGAATCTCCTGTATCTCAAAAAGAAAACGCTCAACGTCCGTCCGCTTGGACGAGGGATCGCGTGGCTCGATACCGGGACACAGACCAGTCTGCTCGAAGCCGCCAACTACATTGCGACCATCGAGCACCGCCAGGGTTTGAAGGTCGCCTGTCTTGAGGAAGTCGCTCTTCGCGCCGGTTTCATTGATCGCGCACAGATGAGCCGGCTGATCGATCAGCGGCCAAAAGGCGAGTATCGAGATTATCTCCGCCTGGTCGCGGAAGAAGCTTTGCCTTAGTTCTTCGACGCCTCTGCACGCTGCTCGCGAAGCAGATGGTTCGTGTCTGCGAGCAATCGGGTTACCGCATCGGCGTCGGTTCCATCATAGTACCCGCGAATCACACCGTCGCGATCCACCAGGACCATCCGCGTGCTATGGATCGGTCCAGTCGCACCGTTTTCCGCCGCCGCCAGTTTGAATCCATCGATCGACAGTCGGTAAATCACGCCTTTGTCGCCAGTCAGGAAATGCCAGCGGCCGGGTTGCGCGTTCAGGCGCGCGGCATAATCCCGCAGGACGGCGGGAGTGTCATGTTCCGGATCGACGCTGAATGAGACCAGCTCGACGTCGGTCTCGCGCAGTGGTTTTTGCGTCTCACTCATCCGGCTGCTGATTATCGGACATGGTCCCGGGCAGGTAGTGAAAATAAAATCGGCGATCCAAATTTTGCCGCGCAACTGCTCGGTGCCGAAAGATTGGCCATTCTGGTCGGTCAGTTGAAAGTGAGGGACGATGCCGTTGTTAGGCAGAGTGCGATTTGCCAGCCGCGCCACTTCCATCTGACGGAGAAAGAATAGGCCAGCGGCAGTGAGCAGCGGAATCAGGATGAGGGTGACTTTCCACGCCAGCGCTCGCCATGAGAGCGGCGCGCGAACCGGCGCAAGATCAGTCGCCGCGCTGCTCATCGCTTCGTCAGAACGAGCGCGCCGAGGAGCAAGGGCAAATAAATGATCGAGGTGAGGAACAGTGTGCGGGCCCGTTTTGCCGTTCGCTCGGCATGGAAGCGCATGGCCATCGCGACAAAACCGCCACTCAGCGCCAATGCGATCGGAATGTAAATTTGACTCGTTAGGCCAATGTAGCCCGGCACAGCGGTAATGATGAGCAGCAACATGCAAAACAGCACGCTCTGGCTCGCGCTGCGCAGGCCGCTCTCATCATCCTGCGACATCATATGAAAACCGGCGCTGGCGTAATCCGCTCGATAAAGCCACGCCAGGGAAAAGAAATGCGGCATTTGCCAAACGAATAGAATCGCAAAAAGGCTCCATCCCGGCAGGGAAAGATCGTTACAAGCCGCGGCCCAGCCGATCAATGGCGGCAGTGCTCCGGGAATCGCCCCGACAAGCGTATTCGCAGTCGTGATTCGTTTTAGCGGAGTGTAGGCAAAGAGATAAATGATGATCGTTAGGGAGGCGAGGAACGCGCTGAGCGAGTTCACTGTCCAGGCCAGGTAAACAACGCCCGTAACACTCAAGAGGATTCCGATGATGACGCCCTGGCGCGCACTCATTCGACCAGCGGGAATAGGACGCCCCTGCGTCCGAATCATGATCGCATCATATCGGTGTTCCCACCATTGATTGAGGGCGGCGGCGCCGGAAGCCGCGAGCGCGGTTCCGAAGACAACGTGGAAGAGCGCGAGATAATTCATGGGCCCCTGCCAACCTGCGTAGAATCCTACTGCAGCCGTGACCAGGACGAGAAGCGTCAGGCGCGCCTTAACGAGTTCCGCGAGGTCGGCCATCGTCGAGCTGCGTTCGAGCGCCACTTCGTCCGGTTCCATCACAGCGGTTTTCATTTCACACTGACCGGCACGAGTTCGGCGGTTTGGTGGGCAGGCATTCGTATCTCTCTCCCATGCTGAAGACGCAGCAACGCAGCAGCAATGATAATCCCGGTGGCGAATGTTACTGCGCCGACCGCGACGTGGGTTGTTGCAATATCGGCCGCCTTATTACTCCAGATCACCCACGCGCCGAGTGCAATTTGCGCGATGACAAGTCCAAGCCAGAGGCTGGCTAGTTTTCGCAAAATGGCCATTTGTCGATTCGTTTGGAACCAAAACCACGTGATTACCAATCCGATGATCGCGGCGAGAAAGCGATGCGCCATTTGTAGCCAAATCTGCCCGGGCGAAACATCGGAGAGCGCCTGCGCGTCGCGTTCCCGATTGATCCTGGCCATCGTTGCCGAATCGGTCGCCGGAATTATTTGGCCGTAGGCGAGCGGGAAATCCATGATCGAAAGATCGCGATGTTGATGGCGCATGGTCGCGCCCAAGCCGAGCTGTCCGTAAATGAGTCCCGTGATTACGATTGCAAAAACCGCCAGGGACGGCGGCGGCAAGACTCCCACGGGCCGCGTCAGTCGAGGCCAAAGCGTTGAAGTCGCGAGCGCGATGATGACGAGCAGACCAAAGAACGCCTGGGCCACGCAGGCATGAAAAACTCCAATCTCATCCTTCAACAAAACGACGCGCAATCCCCCAAGAACTCCTTGCAGAACCACCGCGCCTAACGACACCCAGCCAAGCGTCTTGATCCAGCGTGCCACCGGGGCGCGCCAAAGCCAAACGGCCAGGATGATGGTCAGGAATCCGACGAACGATGCGATCAGACGGTGAGTGTGTTCGAAAAAGATCCCACCGACCCATTTCGAAACCGGAAAGAAAAACATGTTATAACCAAAAGTCGTCGGCCAATCGGGAACAGCCAGGCCGACTCCCTTGCTCGTTACCATTCCGCCGCTGCAAATGAGCAGAAGCGTCGCTGCGGCCGTGAAGCAGGCAAAGCGATGGAGGTAGCGATTGCTTTCGGCGGGCATGCGCATCGGGCTCAATCCGGCGGGATGCCGGTCCGCCTTTCTATCCGCCGCCGGGATTATTTGGTTTCGGAGCGCCGGGCGGCGGCACCGTCCCCGGAGTAGGTCCGACCGGCGGTTCGCCTGGAGGACGGGCGAGCGGAGCCGGCGCGCTTTGGCCGCCGCCCGAAAGTTCGACCTTCTCCTTCAACCACGCTTGATAATCAGCCGGAGTATCGACGACCAGACTCCCCTTCATCGAATAGTGACCCAGCCCGCAAAGCTGGCCGCAGACCACTTCGAAGGTTCCGGTTTTGATCGGCTTGAACCACATCGGAATGATCGACCCCGGAATCGCGTCCTGCGCGATGCGCATCGAGGGCAGGCAAAAATTGTGAATCACGTCTTTCGAGGACAGATCGATGATCACATTGCGATCGACCGGGACATGCAGCTCGCCAAGCACGACGAGGTCATCCTTGGCCGCAGGATCCGAGGAATCGAGTCCGATCTGGTTTGTGTTGCTGATTAGGGCCAGCTCACGCCGCCCAAAGACGCCGTCCGGACCAGGAAGATGGAAGTTCCACGCAAACTGCTGCCCAATCGCGTGGACTAGAATCGCGTCCTTGTTCTCCGGGAAAGCATTCACCCGTTTCGCCCAAAGCGGGATGGCGAAACCAACCAGCAGAACGGCCTCGATCAGGACGACGGCAAACTCCAAGTGCGTGGAGATCCCGCTGGTCACGCCTTCATGGCTCGCCACCGGATTGCGGCTCTTATGAAAACGCCAGAGCACATACCCGAAGAAAGCCGACCAACCAACAAAGAGCGCGCCCATGAACCAGTGGGCAAATTCAATGATGTGATCGATCTGGTAACCGTGCTCCGAAACGTTCGGCGGTTGCCCAAGAAATTCGTTGATCAGCGCGAGACTAGTCATATTTCTCGAGATCCTCGTCGATTAATTGCTCATGCGGTTCGAGCGGTGCGCTCGCATGCCGCCAGAGGTGGATTCCAAATGCGCTCACTCCTCCTAGGACCGACATGACTGCGCCAATCATCACCCAGATGGCGACGGCCATGTGCGCTGCTTGCTGTGAATCCTTTGCCGGCATGCAGGTCGGACAGCCGAATGCCTCGCTGCTGAGCAAGCCAAGGAAGAGGAGAAGAGGAAAAATTCGCTTCATTAGATCAAGCGAAGCCGTTTCATTTTGCGCCAGAACCAGCAACCATAAACGATCAGGACGATCGCAGCCGCGAAAGAGCAAACCGCGCCAACTGTGTAGGCGTTGGTCGCCGTCACCTTGTTAACCCATAGGCACCAAATACCGATGCCGAACGCGAGCAGCGTCGAAAAGGTCACGAAAACGATGTGAAAGCCTTTGAGTGACATCTAGTGAACGACTGGATCGTACCAAGCCAGATAAGTGAGCCAGAAAAGTCCGAAAACGAAGATCGCAGTAAAAATCAGGATTCGGTAGATCAACTTCTTCTCCGCTGACAAATGCATGAAAATGTAGGCGACAAGCCCGGCCTTAAACGTCGCGACAACCATTGCCACCGCCACGTTCGCTTTCTGTGACCCGAGGTTGACGTAGGAAAGCGCGACTGTGATTCCGGTGAAAATAAGGAGAGTTAAGCCCACGATCAGGTAGCCGCGGACGTGCTTGCTCACGTCATGCGCGTAATGCTCCGTCTCGTGATCGACCGGCTCGGTGGTAGGCGGGTTATTCATCGGCTAGAGCAGATAAAAGAGCGGGAAAACAAAGATCCAAACCAGATCAACAAAGTGCCAGAACAACCCTGCCACCTCAACTCGATTTGCGAGGTGCTCCGGGTTTTGGCGATACAATCGCGACCCGAAAGGCAGGAAGAAATAGATGAACACGATGACTCCGCCGAGGACGTGCAGACCATGTAACCCGGTGATCGTGAAGTACGTCGCAAAATAGGTGCTGTGCGTCGGCACGAACATGGTCGCGCGCTCCACATCCTCCTTTTCAATCTTGGCCATCGTCTCAGTCGGCGGCACAAAAAGGAAATGGGGACGGTCCATCGCTGGATTGGTCGGGTCCGTGTAAATCCGATCGAGCGCGACTTCGTATTCCTTGATCTTTGGATCGTGGATTGCCTCGTGATTGTGAAGGTGGCCGGTGATTTCGACCCGCGGCGGCAATCCTTCTGAGAGAAGATGTTTGTTTCCCAGGTATTGCTCGTACTTCTCGAGCGCGCTTGGCTTTATGTAGGCACCGAAATGCTCAAACTTCTGTGGCCACTCGTAGGCGAGCTTGACCACGAGGAAGAGGATGCCGCAGAGGATCGTGATCCCCATGTAAACCTGGTAGGCCCTGAACCGTCGCATCTTCAGCGACGCCCATGCCAGCACGACCGTGACCGAGGAGGCGATCAGGATCGCCGTGTTCATCGTTCCGACGGGCACGTTGAGAAGCCCGTGCGGCCAGTAGCCGGGCAGCGCATCGAGGCGCAGGAAAATATAAGCGGAGAAAAGTCCGCCGAAGAGCATGACTTCCGATGCCAGGAAAAGCCAGATGCCGACTTTGGCATTCCAAAGACCGGTGTCCGGACGAGCGGTAACTGTATACGGTATTTCCATTCTTAAAATTCGTTAGGCGTGGCCAGGAATAATCAGCCTCTAATGACTGAGCGACATCGTCGGCTCCGGCATCTGTCGTTCGCTCGGTTGAACCGGTTCGGTCTGCATCGTGTAATCTTTTTCCCGCCCTGGCAGGCTGTATTCGTACGGTCCGCGATAGACGACCGGTGCAGTGGTGAAATTGCCGTGTGGCGGCGGTGACGGCGCGGTCCATTCCAGGGTGGTCGCTTCCCACGGGTTGACGTCCACCTTTTCGCCCCGGCGGATGCTCCAGAAGAAATTGATGATGAAAGGAATTTGCGCCAGCCCCATCGTCCAAGCCGCGATCGAGATCGGGATGTTCCAATGGAAACCGCTCAGGCCCCAAACGTGTTCACTCGCTAGCGTCCAACCCTCGCCGCCGTCATACCAGCGCCGATGCATCCCGAGCATGCCCTGCAAAAACATCGGCAGGAAAATTACGTTCATGCAGATCAGCGAAGGCCAAAAATGAACGTGCCCCCAGAAATCGTTCATCTTTCGCCCGGTCGCTTTCGGGAACCAGTAATAAACGCCCGCGAAGACAGCGAAGATCGTCCCTGGCGCCACGATGTAGTGGAAATGCGCGATCACGTAATAGGTATCGTGCAAATAGAGATCCGCCGTGTTGAAGGCGAGGGGAATTCCCGTTAGCCCTCCGATTCCAAACATCGGGAGAAACGCGGTCGCAAAAAGCATCGGGACCGTGAACCGAATCGAGCCGCCCCAAAGCGAGATAAAGAACGCGCTCAGGATGATGACCGATGGGATCGAAATGATCATCGTCGTCGTCTGGAAAAACGCGCTTACGACTGTGCCCATGCCGGTCAGCCACATGTGATGCGCCCAGACGATGAAGGAAAGGAAACCGAGCACGAGCGCCGCCAGGACGAGGGATTTGTAACCCCAGAGCGGCTTGCGCGTGTTGTTCGCGATGACCTCCGCGACGATGCCCATGCCGGGCAGAATCAACACGTAAACTTCCGGATGCCCGAGGAACCAGAAAAGATGTTGCCAGAGCAGCGGACTACCGCCGCCGCTGATGCTCACCGGCACGCCTTGGACCACCAGCCCGCTGGGGAGAAAGAAACTCGTTCCGGCCACGCGATCCATCAGCTGCATCACGATTGCCGATTCCAGCGGCGGAAACGCGAGCAGGAGAAGGAAAGCCGTTACAAACTGCGCCCAAACGAAGAACGGCAGCCGCATCCAGGTCATGCCCTTGGCGCGGAGCTGAATGATCGTCGCAATGAAGTTCACCGCGCCGAGCAACGATGAGGTGATCAGGAGAATGAACCCGATCAACCACAAGGTTTGTCCGTTCATAATCAAATGATACGTCGGACCAGAGTCGGAAATGTCCGAGAGCGGCGTGTAGGAAGTCCAGCCGCCTTTCGCCGCGCCGCCCGGGACAAAGAAGCTGATCAGCATCACGACGCCACCGAGGAAGAACGCCCAGTAGCTCGCCATGTTGATCTTTGGGAAAGTCATATCCGGCGCGCCAATCTGGAGCGGCACGACGAAATTACCGAAAGCGGCGAACGCCACCGGCACAATCCCGAGGAAGATCATGATCGTGCCGTGCATCGCGCCTAACGAATTATAAAATTCCGGCGTCATGACGCCGTTCGCCATGCTCCCGGGTCCGAGCATGTTTTGGATCAGGTTGCCGATGACCGGGAGCGATTTGCCGGGGAAAGCCAATTGCCAGCGCATCAGCATCATCAGGCAAAAGCCCATGAAGAGGAAGATGAGCCCGCTGATTCCGTACTGGATGCCGATTACCTTGTGATCGGTCGAGAAAACATATTTGCGCCAGAAACCGAGCTCGTGGTGCTCGTGCTCCCCATGATGATGATCATGCGAATCGTGGCCGGCGTGCGAAACGGAAGAATGGGCGTCCATAATGCGAAGTGCGGAACTGACACTGATTATCCAGCGGAAGTTTTCAAGAAGAAAGCCTGAAAATTTTGGACGGGCCATCCCTGGAGGGACGGGCGCTGTCCCGTCCGCGTTTCACCGGACAATCTCACAGATTATGCCAAATGATACGGACAAGCCGACGCTGTTGTGGCTGGGATCGGTGATCCCGGTCTCTTCAACAACTATCATCCTGTTCCCGCCGCGGCCCAGAGGAACGTGTCTCCGCACGTCCATTTCTTCGCGCTTCGAACCACTGTTTCCGCGTCCCCGGCCACTTACTTTGGAGCCGGCGCGACCCGCCATGCCGTTCCTCTCGGTCGACCGCACTCTCCCGTCGATTTGCACCTCGCTCCTGGCGACGTGCAGCGCCGTCCGCGCAACCGAAAGCACTGTCCCGGCGGCTGCATTAGCCTTCGGCTCGACTTCCCTGAGAGTCCGTGACACCTGCCAAAGCGTCCGCGAGATTGGTCAAACGGTTCGCGTGGCCACCACATCCGTTTTTCGTGACCTCGTCCGAGGAGATCACCGGCGCGATCAAAGGAACTGCAAGTCTAGCGAGTCAGCGAGAAGGTTATCGGGATGTACGCAGTCCTGCAAAAGCCGGGGACTGAACGCCATCGCAGCAACGTCCTCACGCATTCCTGGTCGAGCACTGGCTTGCCGACCGATTGCAGTGCGACCACCTGTTCCACGCTGCCATCTTCACGAAAGCGCATAACGAATAAGCCTGTGCCGGTATAACCAAACCGCCGCGCTTCGATTGGGTAAGTAGGGTGGGGATGAACCAGCATCTCTTTTAGCGCCTCTTTAGGGTCCACTCTGACGGTGACATGGTGAATTGAAAAGTGTATCGTCAGACGAGCGCTCCTATACCCATCCGGTTTCGACCGCCATTGCCACAAAGCGTCTCGTGCCGTTTGGTCCAGCGACGGGTGTTCTGTCGTCAGCAAGGTCACGACATCTCTTACCGTCCCATCTGGTCGGAACCGTAATTCAAAAACCCCAAAAGCCACCCCACTTCTTATGCAAAGCGTCCAGCGGATAATTTGGAACGGGTGTGGAGACCAAATCTTTCACCAAGCTTGCGTCGACATAGACCCTTGGCCGTTGCGACGATTTTGCCGTCGCGGCCTGCGCGATGAAGGTCAGAAAACAAACGACGATAAGCCTGCGAAACAACGCCTTGAACGGCCGATCGAAAAGGGCAAGGGCTCGATGGAAAATCACCTCAGATCCCGATAACGCCGCAAAGACGCGGCAACTGACAAGAACATTCGATAATTTAAGCGAAAAATGGGCAGCGCCAGTTACGTTCAACGCTTCTCTACATTGTCGATAATAAGCTCTGATCCCTCAAACAAATTCCGCGGTTCAGGTGACTGAGTCTCCGTCCTGTGTTCGTTAGGCATTCAGCTTGATCGAAGAGCTGTAGAAGCCAACCTGAACCCGGAGCAGGTAAGAAAGGGTGGATTGAGAATGATGAGCCGTTTCCTGAGTCACGCGCAAACTGGTCATATTCAAAATCGCCAACTGGATATTGTGCCTTTCCGCGTCGGCCTTTGGATTAAGGCATCATGAAATCAAAACATATAGCTATCAGTATTCTGGCAGTTCTGTTCGCGTTCCCATTGCTGGGAACGTTCGCACAGGAGGCACCTGACTCGGGCACGATCGAAGTACTCACCACCTTTGATTATCCCGGGACCGGAAACTTGACTCTTCCGCAAAAGATCAATGAAAGAGGCGACATCATCGGCGTGTTTGTCGATTCGAGCGGAGTGACTCGAGGTTTTGTTCGATTCAAGAACGGTACTTTTAGTGACCCGATTGTCGATCCTAACGATACTGCGGGTTTTACCGAAGGACGCGGTATCAATAACTCAGGCATCATGGCCGGTGACTACATCAACAGCGAAGGTACCATTCATTCGTTTTTCCTCTCGGCGGGCACCTTCACCGAATATGATATTGCGGACGCGGTCGAAACCAATCTGCTCTCGATCAACGAAGCCGGCGACTTTACCGGCGGGTTCGATCCTGACGGCAGCGGAGTCTTCCAGGGGTTCATCAGCGTTGGGGGAACGCTAACAACGTTCGGCGTCCCGGACGCTCTCTCGACTTTTGCCTACCAGATAAACAATTCCAAGCTGTTAACGGTCGGATACTATATAGACAGTTCATCAATCCTTCATGGCTTCTACCGGAATAGCGCCGGGGTGCTGCATTTCCCAATCGATCCTGCGGGTTCCGTTGCGACGATCCTGTTTGGAATTAACAACAGAGGTTGGGTGGTAGGCAGATACGCCGATAGCGCAGGTGTGACTCATGGACTGTTGTTCGTCCCGCCGGACAACTTCACAACTTTCGATTTCCCCGGGTCAACCTTCACATCGCTGAACGGAATCAGTTCGGAGGGAAAAATCTGTGGTCGTTACGTCGATGCTTCGGGCATTGCCCACGGGTTCATCGCCCGCGCCAAGAGCTTGCCGCGAGCGAACCCGGGGAGCGCGCAAGCGAAGGCGGATCAATCCGCCTCGCGGGTCACTCGCCTTAACCCGTCGCCGGCAGCATGGGGAGATGCGATGCCAGCGCGCTGAGTTGAGCATCCGGGGGGCCTGTAACGTCAATGCTTGTTGACGATGCGGGCTCCCCGATTGACCCGGCATGCCGCTTTGTTTGAACGCGCGACATTTCCTGATCGGTTGTCGGATCCTAATGCAAACTCTCCCGCAGCGCGGTGATTCCCGGAGGGATTTCGCCACGATCCTGGGCGATCGCTTCTGGCAGCAGATCACGCAAACTCCGGCCATCGTTACCGACATGGTCGGTTCGGGCGCCATGCGCCAACAACGCTTCAACCGTTGGCCAACTTTGCGCCTGCGTCGCTCGCATGATCTCGGTGTAACCCTCGCCATCCTGCGTTTCTGTATCGGCACCGTGATCCAGTAACAGAGCTAGCTCCTCGGGCCAGTCGTAGCGGACGAAGAGGATCCAGGAACCCCGACCCATATGTTTGTTAACGTCCACCCCTGAGTCGATTACCACACGCAGCAGGGCTTCGTCCTTCTCGCTGTAGATCTTTTCATACAAAAGGCTGGCACTCTGATCCGGATCGATCCCGTTCTGTAACAAAATGGCTATGACATCGTGGTTGGCGTGGCCGTTTTCCAACGCCAGGCGCATAAAGCTCATCCCCGCCCAGCCCTCCTTGTTCAGGTTCGCGGCGGGCGCGAGAGACTTCACTTTCGCGACGTCCCCGGCGACGATCGCCTCCGCCAGAGCGCGGTCAGCCGGCGCGGAGAAATAACCGCGGCCGGATTCCTGATCCGCCGCGCTCGGTGCTGCCACGCGTTCGGCCAGGCCCTTCGCGCTCAGTGAGACATACCAAACCGCAGGCATGGACACCAATGCCAGGCCCGCTCCATACGCCACGGGCTTTCGAATCACCGCGACGATCGCGATCACCACTGCCAGACAAACAACGATCGCCAACATCATGATGACGAACAAACCGCTGAACTCACCTCCGGGATGCTTCGCCTCGCGCAGAGCAGGGATCAGAACGAGCAGTACATTGCCGCACGCCGCGATCCAAAAAAGTGTCGCCAACCAGGGCTTGCCCTTATCGTCTGACATCAGTGTCTTCTTGTCGCGGCATTGATTGATTACACGATTTGTCCAAAATCTGGTCAAACCGAAACCGCGTGGGCCGCAGGCCTTTTACGCGGACATTCGAACCGGGCGGCGTCGTAAATTCGTTAAACAGTTGAGTTAGAAAACTCAGCCGAAAGCCCGGAACATGAGCGAGTCAGACGTCGAGTCGGAGCAAGAGACGCTTCACCGATTTCTCGACGAAACAGGCGATACAACATTTTACGGAAAGGGCCGGAAACTAATCATCGGCCAAGACAAAATCTGAAAGGATCTGAAAGGGGTCAGATCTTACTATCGACACAATCGTGGGGTCCCTGCCGCAGGATTGGTCGACGGCCTGCTTCTCGGAGTCCATCATCCCGCAAAAGAAGGCCCAAAGAAGGAAGCTCCGAAGGGCGACGGGGAATAATTCCCTCCCGGTCCGTCGTACTAAAGCCTTGCGCAAGACGGTATCGTCGTAGCACAAGTAGAACGAATGAAACTGTCCCTAATTTCGCCCGTCCTGCTCGCCTTTGTGGCGGCTACTTTGTCGCAAGCCTCCGTGATCCACGTGCCGACAGATCAGCCAACGATCCAGGCCGGAATCGACGCAGCAGTCGACGGCGACACGGTCATAGTCGATCCGGGAACTTACTTCGAGAACATCATCTTTTACGGGAAAGCAATCACAGTGAGCAGCGCAAGCGGTGCTGCCGCGACCATCATCGACGGCAGCAACTTCGCGCCAGTCGCTCAGTTCTTCACCGGGGAAACCTCAAGCTCGGTTCTTAAGGGCTTCACTCTCCAACACGGCGTGTCTATGTATAGTGACGGAGGCGGAGTGTTCATCTGGTACTGTTCGCCAACCATCGCGGACAATGTCATCCAGGAGAACACTGCCTGCGACGGAGGTGGAGGAATCGGCGTTAATTTCGGATCGCCTCTCATCAAGAACAACACCATCCTGAACAATTCTCAGAACGATTACTGCGGTGGCGGGATCGGCGGTGGTGGAATTTCGGTAAACGGGGCGGGAACGGCACAGATCGTAGGCAACACAATCTCGGGTAATACTTGGCCGACTGCCAATGGCGGCGGAATGGCCTTCAACGCGTCGGGCCCCGTCATCGTCAGGGACAACGTTATCGCCGGAAATTCGGTAGGTGGAGGGATACCGGCGTCCGTAGGCGGAGGGATGTATCTCGCGAACAATTCTCCGGCCCTGATTGTGCAGAACCTGATCTATGACAACGCCGCGGACGAGGGCGGCGGGATTGCCCTGGAGATCTTCGGGAGTACCGGCGGCCCGACACTCTTAAATAATACGATCGCTAATAACTCGATCACACAGCAGGGGTCCGCCGTTTACGCGTCTGGCTATGATCACCCCGTCCAGATGATTAACAATTTGTTGATCGGACAGCCCGGACAGAGCGCAGTGTTCTGCGATAGCGTTTGGAGCAATGAGCCGCCGATTATTTCCAATTCCGACGCCTTTAGCGCTGGCGGCACGGGACTCGACGGCGTGTGCGCTGGCCAAAGCACGCAGAACCACAACATCTCGGTGGACCCAAAGTTCGTAAATCCATTCTCCAACTTTAGACTGAAGGCGTGCTCGCGAGCCATTGACG
>Ga0207691_10000360_pt1 | contig 45895 bp, 46 predicted proteins | sample KBSM13metaG_FD_184327 | JGI IMG/M metagenome (GOLD analysis project Ga0207691, IMG submission 184327) | Miscanthus rhizosphere microbial communities from Kellogg Biological Station, Michigan, USA - KBS M1-3 metaG (SPAdes) (version 2) | ecosystem: Host-associated > Plants > Roots > Rhizosphere >...
CTGCGCCGCTTCGGCCCGAACCCGGCCGCCGACCGCGCGCCGCGAGGCATGCAGTTCGCCGGTGCCGGCGCAGGTGCCACGCCGCCGGTCACCGGCGGGAGCGGCTGGGGCGCACCGGCCACCGCCGCATCGACAGCGGCGCCCGTTGTCGCAGCCGCCGCGAGCCCGGCCACCGGTCATCTGCCGGCAGGCTTCGACGCCCCCGGCTTCGAGCGCATCGCGAAGATGATCTTCATCCGCATGCAAGCGGCCAACGACAGCGGCGACTTGAACGACCTGCGAGCCTTCACGACGCCGGAGATGTTCGCGTCGCTGCGTGTCGACCTGCAGGACCGTGCCGGCGCCAGCCAGACGACCGACGTCGTCCGCATCGATGCCGAGGTGCTCGACGTCGAGACCGAAGGCGCGTCGCAAGTCGTCAGTGTGCGCTTCCACGGCCTGATCCGCGAAGAGAAGGACGGCATTGCAGCGCCGTTCGACGAAGTCTGGCACCTCGTCAAGCCGCTCGACGGCAGCCGCGAGTGGGCGATCGCCGGCGTCCAGCAGATGGCCTGAGCGCACCGCGCTCGACCGACACGACAAGGGGCATCCGCCCCTTGTTTCATTTCCGGAACGGTTTTCATGAGCGAACACCTCTTCATCGTCACCGGCGCCTCGCGCGGACTTGGCGCCGCGGTGGTCGAGCGCCTTGCGGTGCACGGCCATGTCGTGCTCGGCATCGCACGGCGCAATGATCCGGCGCAGGTCGAACGCGCGCGTTCGCGCCGCGGCCGGGTCGAGCAATGGAATGCCGACCTGGCGGCACCGGCCGAGGTCGCCGAGCGGCTGCGCGGCTGGCTGGCGGCCTTCGATCCGGCCCAGGTCGGCGGCGCAACGCTGATCAACAACGCGGCGGTGCTGACGCGCATCGGTTCACTCGAGACTGTCGACGCGGCCGAGATCGCGGGGGCGCTGAGGGTCGGTCTCGAAGCGCCGCTGCTGCTCTCGGCGGCGTTCCTGCAAGCGACGGCGACCTGGCCGGCGCGGCGCCGCATCCTCAACATCTCGTCGGGCCTCGGCCGGCGCGCGATGGCGGGCCAGGTGCCCTACTGCGCTGTCAAGGCCGGCCTTGACCACGCGACGCGGGCGATGGCGCTCGACCAGGCGCAGCAGCCGAACGGCGCCCTCGTCGTCTCGCTGGCACCCGGCGTGATCGACACCGACATGCAGGTCGCGCTGCGGGCCGCCGACCCGGCCGGCTTTCCCGACAAGGCGATGTTCGTCGGCCTGAAGGAAGGCGGCCAGCTCGCGTCCAGCGCCGATGCAGCCGCACGCGTGCTCGGCTACCTCGACCGGCCCGACTTCGGCACGAACCCGATCGCCGACGTGCGCGACGCCTGACGGCCCCGCCGCGGGAACGCGGCCGCCGCTGTTACGCGTCCGGGCCTTGGAAGCTGCCGGCGCGGAACGTCAGCACCAGCGTGTCGCGATGCCCGTTCGCCTCGAGCGGCTGGATCGGCGTGCTCTCGTGGATCACGCGGCGGTCGTCGAGGACCAGCGTAGTCCACGGCTCGACCATCGTGAAGCGCAAGCCAGCCGGACCATCGGCATCGAAGACGCGCGTCTCGCCGCCCTTCACGCCCATCCGGTCGACCAGCAGCACGGCCACCAGATCGACGCCGTCGCGGTGCGCGCCTTCCGGCGTCGGCCGGCCGATGCCGTCGGTCGTGTCGATGCGGAACTGATGGGCCTCGACGAACCACGGCTGCTCGCCCTTCAGCTCCGAACAGAGGTGCGCGAATGCGCCGAGCAGGCGCGGCCAGACGGGCTGCTCGGCGACGCGCGCCTCGATCGGCTCGAACCAGCGCTCGAGCCCGCCGTGCAGCGCGTTGTACTCGAGCGGCTGCCAGTGCGCCCGATGCGGCGCCGTGCGCACTTCGCCGCCGTCGATCACATACGACGCATGACGGCGCCGCCGATAGCGGCCGCCGTCGCGCAGATAGGTGTCAGCCGGCAGATCGTCCCAGGCGGCGCGCAGCGCGGCCAGCTCATCGGGCCGCGCCGGCAACCAGTCGCAGAGGCCGCCGGGGGCCAGCACCGCATGCCCTTGGCCGCTCAAGGTCGCAGCAAGGCGCGCCGGCGCGGTGATCGGCGCGGCGAGCAGCGGCGCCGTCATGCGTGGCGCTCGCGCGCGAGCCGAGCGCCTTCGGCAAGCGCAGCCAGCTTCGCGATCGCGACCTCACGCCGCATCGGTGCCATGCCGCAGTTGGTGCACGGGAAGAGCTTGTGCTTCGGCACGAACTGCAGCGCGGTGCCGATGGTTTCGGCGACCTGCTCGGCGGTCTCGACCTCGTCCGACGCAACGTCGATGACGCCGACCATCACGTCCTTGCCGGCCAGCAGCGCCATCAGGTCGGGCGGCACATGCGAGTGGAAGCACTCGAGCGAGACCTGGTCGATCGAGCTCTTCGCGAGCGCCGGAAAGACCTGTTCGTACTGGCGCCATTCGGTTCCGAGCGACTGTTTCCAGTCGACATTCGCCTTGATGCCGTAGCCGTAGCAGATGTGCACCGCCGTCTTGCAGCTCAGGCCGCGCGCCGCGCGCTCGAGCGCCTCGACGCCCCAGTCGGCCGCGTCCTGCATGTAGACATTGAAGGCCGGCTCGTCGAACTGGATGATGTCGACGCCGTCGGCGACGAGCGCCTTTGCCTCCTGGTTCAACAAGTCGGCGAAGGCCAGCGCCATCCGGATGCGGCCATCGCGGTCGCCGCCGAAATGGCGGTCGGCGACGGTGTCGACGATCGTCATCGGCCCGGGCAGCGTGAACTTCAGCTTGCGCTTAGTGTGGGCACGCGCGAGCTTCGCCTCGGCCTCGTGCACGCGGCCGGCCAGGCGCAGCTTCCCGACGACCTGCGGGACCATCGCGTCGTAGCGGTTGTTGCGGATGCCCATCTTGACCTTGTGCTCGAAGTCGATGCCCTCGACCCGCGCCAGGAAGCCGTGCACGAAGTGCTGGCGCGCCTGCTCGCCGTCGCCGACGATGTCGACGCCGGCATCCTCCTGCAGCTTCAGCCAGAGAAGGGTCGCATCGGCCTTCGCGGTCTCGAGCGCGGGCCCGCTCGACTGCCAGCGCGGCCACAGCGTTTCAGGTTCGGCAAGCCAGGCCGGCTTCGGCAGACTGCCCGCGATCGCGGTCTCGAACATCGTCTCTCCCCTGTCGTTGTCATTCGATCGATGCAGTCGGCGCAGCGGCCGGATCGACGAGCACGCGCACGCGCGCATCGCCGACCTGAACCACCTGACCGGCGCGCACCTTGCAGGTCTTGCGCAGCTCCTCGCGGCCGTCGACCTGGACCCGCCCTTCCGCGATCATCGCCTTCGCACCGCCGCCGCTCGCCGCAAGTCCGGTCGTCTTCAACAGCGCGTCGAGGGTGATGTAGTCGCCGCGCAGCTCGAGCTCGAGCGCTTTCATCCCGCCGCGTCCGAGTCAGCGCCGGCCAGCCCGAACTCGCGCGCCAGCAGCGCATACGAACGGCGTCGCACCGCCGGCTGATGCGCCCAGGTGTTGACGACGAGCTCGTCGAGCTCGAGACAGCGGGCGAGCGCACGCAACGCCTCGCCGACTTCGCCGGCGGTGCCGACGAACGCCTTCGCCCGCATGCCCTCGATCGTCGCGAGCTCGGCGGCATTGAAGCCGCGCGCGGCGATCTTGTCCGGCGCCTGCAGCGGGCCGAAGATGCCGCGCCCGCGATCGACGCGCCAGCGGTCGCGCGACAGCGCATGGTGCTGTGCCTCCTCGCGCGTATCGGCGACCAGCGCCCAGACGCAGATCGTCGCCTGCGGATGCGGATGGCGTTCGCTCGGCCGGTAGAGCTGCCGATAGAGCGCAAGCGCCTGCTCCACGCCCTGCCCGTCGGTGAAGAAATACGCAAACGCATACGGCAACCCGAAGTGCGCTGCGAGCTGCGCGCCGTAGTCGGAGCTGCCGAGAATCCAGATCTCGGGCGCATGCGGACCGAGCGGATGCGCGGTGATGCCGAGATGCGACGCTTCTGCGGTCCACGCCTGCAGATCGCGCACCTGCTCCGGAAAAGCCTCGGCCGCCGCGTGCGCGTTCGGATTGAGCGCGCGCGCCGTCCGCATGTCGCCGCCCGGCGCGCGGCCGACGCCGAGGTCGATGCGGCCCGGCGCGAGCGCCTCGAGCACGCGGAACTGCTCGGCCACTTTCAGCGCGCTGTAGTGCGGCAGCATCACGCCGGCGCTGCCGATCCGGATGCGCTCGGTGCGCGCCGCGATCGCGGCCATCAGGATCTCGGGGGCGCTGCCGATGATCGTCGGCAGGCCGTGGTGCTCGCTGAGCCAGAAGCGCGCATAGCCGAGGCGCTCGCAATGCTGCGCGAGGTCGAGCGTGTCGCGGATCGCGGCGTCCTCGCTGCCGCCGGCGAGCGAGACCGATTGGTCGAGGACGGATAGTCGAAGGTCGGCCATCACGTTCAGCCGTGCGGATGGGTCGGGTCGATCCAGCGCACCGATTCCGGCCGCTCGACCGGCTCGATGTCGAGGTTCACCGCGACCGCCTCGCCGTCGCTGCGAACCAGCACGCATTCGAGCGTCTCCGTCGCGCTGGCGTTGATCTCCTGGTGCGGCACGTACGGCGGCACGTAGATGAAGTCGCCCGGCCCGGCCTCGGCGGTGAACTCGAGCGCCTCGCCCCAGCGCATCCGGGCACGCCCGCGCACGACGTAGATGACGCTCTCGAGATGGCCGTGGTGATGCGCGCCGGTCTTCGCATCCGGATGGATGTGCACGGTCCCGGCCCACAGCTTCTGCGCGCCCATCCGCGCGAAGTTGATCGCCGCCTTGCGGTCCATGCCGGGCGTCTGCGCGGTGTTCGGATCGAGCTGGTCGGCGGCGACGACACGCACGCCGTCGCGCTTCCAGCGGGCTTCCGGCTCGGAGCCGGCTGCAGGTTGAGACATCTCGCTGACTCCTTCGGGGAGGTCGATTCTGGTCCGAATGCAAGCACACTGCACACTCGAAAAGGCCCTCAAGAACGAGGCGTCATGTACAATCACGGCACAGTTATACGCAAGACAGTGGTTGTTCGTGATTCCTCTATTCCCTCCACGGTTCCGCGGCGGGCTCGCTAGAAAATCCCCTGATCGTGTCTGAAGTGTTGCTGCATGCGCCGCATGTGCTGCGCATCATTTTGGCTATAGATAGGATCCGTCCATGACGACCCAAACCGGTACCGTGAAGTGGTTCAACGAGAGCAAGGGCTTCGGCTTCATCGCTCAAGATGCGGGCGGCGCTGACCTGTTCGCGCACTTCCGGGACATCCAGGGCTCGGGCTTCAAGACCCTGGTCGAGAACCAGCGCGTCGAATTTGAAGTCAAGCAGGGCCAAAAGGGCCTGCAGGCATCGAACATCAAGGTGCTCTGAACCCCTGAGAGGCTGCAAGGCCTTGAGAAAACCGCGGCCCTGCCGCGGTTTTTTTTCGTCCGCAGCGGATCGCCAGGCGCCCGCTTCCCGGCCTAACATGGCGGCCCCGACGTCCGGGCGAATCGAGGAGGCACGATGGACATGACAGCGCTGCGCAACCACCAGATCCGCCTGGCGGCCCGACCGGTCGGCCTGCCGACCCGCACCGACTGGAGCTTCATCGAAGAAGCCGTCGTTGAACCCGAACCCGGCGGCGTGCTGATCAAGACGCTCGCGCTGTCGCTCGACCCGGCGATGCGCGGCTGGATGAACGAGGGCAAGAGCTACATCGCGCCGGTCGGCATCGGCGAGGTCATGCGGGCCGGCGGCATCGGTGTCGTCGTCGCATCGAAGAGTCCGGCCTACTCGGTCGGCGACACGGTCAGCGCGGTGCTGAACGCGCAGGAGTACTGCCTGATCCCCGAGAAGGCGATGAAGGCGGCCGGCCTCTTCAAGATCGACCTGCGCCTGGGCACCGCGACGCAATGGCTCAACGTGCTCGGCATGCCGGGCATGACCGGCTACTTCGGCCTAATGGACATCGGCCAGCCCAAGGAAGGCGAGACCGTGGTCGTCTCGGGTGCGGCCGGCGCGGTCGGCCAGACCGTCGGCCAGCTCGCGAAGATCAAGGGCTGCCGCACCGTCGGCATCGCCGGCGGCAGCGCGAAGTGCGACTGGGTCGTCAACGAGCTCGGCTTCGACGCCTGCGTCGACTACAAGGGCGGCAACCTGAAGGACGACTTGCGCAAGGCGTGCCCGAAGGGCGTCGACATCTATTTCGACAACGTCGGCGGCGAGATTCTCGACACCGTGCTGACCCGGCTTGCGATGAAGGCTCGCATCATCATCTGCGGCGCCATCAGCCAGTACAACAACACGACGCCGGTCAAGGGGCCGGCGAACTACCTGTCGCTGCTGGTCAACCGCGCGCGCATGGAAGGCATGGTGGTGTTCGACTACGCGGCGCGCTATCCGGTCGCGATCGCCGAGATGGCCGGCTACCTGCAGGACGGGCGGATGAAGAGCCGCGAGGACGTGGTTCGCGGCCTCGAGAACTTCCCGGAGACGCTGCTGAAGCTCTTCAACGGCGAGAACTTCGGCAAGCTCGTTCTCGAAGTCGCCGAAGCCTGACCTGCGCCGCAGCGGCGCTCAGGTCTCGACTTCGAGCAGGCCGCGCTGGCGCAGCATCGGCTCGATCCGCGGCGTGCGGCCGCGGAACGCCCGGTACGCGGCCGACGGCTCGAGTGAATCGCCGGCCGAGTAGATGAAGCGGCGCAGCCGCGCCGCGACCTCCGGATCGAACGGGTCGCCGGCCTCGGCGAACGCCTCGTAGCCGTCGGCGTCGAGCACTTCAGCCCACAGGTACACGTAGTAGCCGGCCGCGTAGTCCGAGCCGGCGAACAGATGCTGGAAATGCGGCAGGCGGTGGTTGATGCCGATGCCATCCGGCAGGCCGATGCGCGCGAGCTCTTGGCGTTCGAACGCAACGATGTCGAAGTCGGCACCAACCGTGTCGAGCGCGTGCGCCGCCATGTCGACCAGCGCCGACGCGGCGTAGCGCACGGTGTCGTAGCCCTGGTTGAAGAAGCGCGCAGCATGCAGCCGCTCGACCAGCGCATCGGGGATCGGCTCGTGGGTGGCGTAGTGGCGCGCGTGGCGCTTCAGCACCTCGGGCTCGCTCAGCCAGTGCTCGAAGATCTGCGACGGCAGCTCGACGAAGTCCTGCAGCACATTGGTGCCCGACACCCGCTCGTAGGTGACGCTCGACAGCAGGCCATGCAGGCCGTGCCCGAATTCGTGGAACAGCGTGCGCGCATCGTCGAAGCTCAGCAAGGTCGGTTCTCCAAGCGCGGCCTTCGCGAAGTTGTTGTTGTTGACGACGATCGGCACGACGGCTTCGCTGCCCGCGCCGCCGATCCGCGACTGATCGCGGTACGAGCCCATCCACGCGCCGCTCCGTTTGGCGGGCCGCGCGAAGTTGTCGTGCAGGAACACCCCGACCAGCGCACCGTCGGCGCCTCGCACCTCGTAGACCTTGACGTCCGGGTGGTAGGCCTTGACCTGCGGCTGCTCGACGAACTTGAGGCCGAACAAGCGCGCCGCGCAGTCGAATGCCGCGGCGGTCATGCGGTCGAGCGGGAAGTACGGCTTGACCTGCGCCTCGTCGAAGTCGTAGCGGACCTTGCGCACCTTCTCGGCGTAGTAGCGCCAGTCCCACGCCTCGATCCGACTCGGCGCATCGCGCGACAGCGCAAGCGCTTCGAGCGCCTCGCGCTCGGTCGCGGCGCGGGCGCAGGCCGGCGCCCAGACCTGCTCGAGCAGATCGGTGACATTGCCCGGCCGCCGCGCCATCGACTCGGCCAGCGCATAGTCGGCGTACGACCCGCAGCCATGCAGACGGGCCTGCTCGCGGCGCAATGCGAGGATCTCGCATGCCACCGCGCGGTTGTCGGTCGGGCCGGCGTGCTCGCCACGCGTCGTCCACGCGCGGTAGACCTGCTCGCGCAGGTCACGCCGATCCGAGAAGGTGAGGAACGGCACGACGTGCGAGCGCGACAGCGTGATCACGCAGCCGTCGATGCCGCGCTCGACACCGGCCTGGCGACCCGCGGCGCGCACGAAATCGGGCAGCCCGGCGAGCTCACTCTCGGTGCGCAGCACGAGCCGATAGGCGGACTCGTCGGCGAGCACGTTCTGGCCGAACCGCGTCGTCAGCTCGGCGAGCCGCCCCATGATCTCGGCGTAGCGCTTCTGTTCGTTGGCGCCGAGTCGCGCGCCGGCCCGCGTGAAGTCGGCGTGATAGCGCTCGAGCACGCGCAGCTCCTCGGCGCCGAGGCCGAGCTCGGCGCGCCGCGCGTGCAGCGCGTCGATCCGCGCAAACAGCGCGGCATGCATCGAGACCGCGCTGTCGTGCGCGGCGAGGCGCGGGGCCATCTGCGTCTCGACCGCCTGCAATGCCGGCGACGTCTCGCTCGACGTCAGGTTGAAGAACAGCTGCTTCAGCCGCGTGAGCAGCCGGCCGGCGCGGTCGAACGCGGCGATCGTGTTGGCGAATGTCGGGGCTGCCGGATCGGCGCCGATCGCATCGATCTCGGACCGGTTCTCCGCGAGCGCCGCGTCGAACGCCGGCTCGAAGTGCTCGGGCCGCAGCGCGCCGAACGGCGGCAGGCCATACGGCGTGTTCCAGCGCTGCAGCAGCGGGTTGTCGGACGCGTTGCCGTGCGCCGTCGGTGTCGCCATCACTTGCCCTTGCGGATCATGATCTCGTCGTTCTCGTCGTAGCGCTTGTTCTCGCAGGCCTTCGCGTACGCGGCGCGGTCCGCCTTCAAGGTCTCGACCTCGTTGTTGTAGGCCGGCACGCCTTCCTGGTACTGGTCGATCATCTTGTCGCGCGCCGCGGCCTGCGCGTTGTAGGCCGCGATGGCATCGGCGCTGGTCCGGTCGAGCGTGTCGAGCTGCTGCTTCAAGGTGGTGCCGAGGCGGTCGATTTCGGCCTTGCTGGCGGTCAGCGCTGCCTGCTTGCGCTCGGTCTCGTCGGATCGGCCGCGCAGGGCCTGCTGCTGCGCGAGGCAATCGCGCAGCTGCGCCGGCGAGAGCAGCAGTGGTGTCGGCGCCGGCTTGGCGGTCGCGGGCTTGGTCTCGCGCGGCTTGTTGTCGGCGGCATGGGTCGCAGGCGCCATCGCCAGGGAGGCGGCGACCAGCACGGCAGCGCTGAACGACAGGAGGGTTCGCGTCATCGTCTTCTTGCGGGCCCCAGGGCGCCGCGTGCAGCACGGGAGGCGCGCATCATGCCACCACCGGCTCGCGCATCGTCACGAACTCCTCGGCTGCGGTCGGGTGAATGCCGAGCGTCGCATCGAAGACCGACTTGGTCGCGCCCGCCTTCATCGCGACCGCGAAGCCCTGCACGATCTCGCCGGCCTCGGCGCCCACCATGTGCAGGCCGACGACACGGTCGGTCGCATCGTCGACGACCAGCTTCATCAACGTCCGCTCGGTGCTGCCCGAGAGCGTGTGGCGCAGCGCCTTGAACTCGCTGCGGTAGACCCGCACCGGCCCGAGCGTCCGCGCATGCGCTTCGGAATGGCCGACGGTGCCGATGCTCGGGTTCGTGAACACCGCAGTCGGGATCAGCGCGTAGTCGACGTGGCGGGCGCCGTCACCGTAGAGCCGGTCGACGACGGCCATCGCCTCGGCGAGCGCGACCGGTGTCAGCTTGACCTTGTCGATGACATCGCCGATCGCATAGAGCGACGGCACATTGCTTTGGTAATGCTCGTCGACGACGACGGCGCCGGTCGGCGACAACGCGACGCCCGCTTCCTCGAGTCCGAGACCCGCGGTGTTCGGATGGCGGCCGGTCGCGTACAGCACGCTGTCGGCTTCGATCCGCGTGCCGTCGCGCAACGTCACGCAGAGGCCCGTGCCGTCCTCGAGCCGCGCGATGCGCTCGACGTGAACGTGGGTGCGCAGATCGATGCCCTTCTTGCGCATCTCATCGGCCAGGAACGCCCGCACATCGTCATCGAAGCCGCGCAGGATCTGCTGGCTGCGGTAGAGCTGCGTGACCTTCGCACCGAGACCCTGGAAGATCGATGCGAACTCGCACGCGATGTAGCCGCCGCCGACGACGACGAGCCGGCGCGGAAACTCGGGCAGGTCGAACACCTGGTTCGACGAGATCGCAAGCTCGCCGCCCGGAACCTCCGGTGCGGTCGGCCAGCCGCCGGTCGCCACCAGGATCTTGTCGGCGCGGTAGGTCTGGCCGTTCAGCGTCACCGCATTCGGTCCGGCGAGCCGGGCCCGGCCGTCGATCAGCGTGACGCCGGCGTTGCCGAGCAGGCGGTCGTAGACGTCGTTGAGGCGCGAGATCTCGACCGCGCGGTTGCGCTTTAGCACCGCCCAGTCGAGGACCGGCGGCGCGAGGTTCCAGCCGAAGCCGTGCGCTTCCTCGAACGCATCGGCGTAGTGGGCCGCGAAGCTGTACAGCTTCTTTGGAATGCAGCCGAGGTTGACGCAGGTGCCGCCGAGCGCGGCATCCTCCGCCACGGCGACCTTGACGCCGCGCTGCGCCGCAAGACGCGCCGCGCGCACCCCGCCGCTGCCGGCACCGATGATGAAAAGGTCGAAATCTGCTGACGCCATGGACACCCCGGATCGGCGGTCTCGCCGTTCATCGCGATGATGCACCGACGGCGCCGACCGCAGGCGGATGGGGACAAGCCGCCGCGGCGTATACGCGGGGCGTCGCGGCCGGCCCGCAAAGCGTCGCGCCGAACGGACCCCCGCCCCCGTGCCCTATCGAACGCTCAGCCGAGGCCCTCGACCAGCAGCTCGGCCACCAGCCCGTTGATGCCGCCCTCATGCGCGGCGGCGCGCTCCTGCAGCGAGCGCACGAGATCGCTCGGCAGCTTGCACGCGAACGGCACGAGTCCCGCGGCCGCATCGCGCCGGCGCTGCTCGCGTCGATCGGGCAACGCTGCGGCATCCTGGCCGAAGCGCGACGGAATTGCCGCCGCCTTCATCTTGCCGCCGATCTTCATACCGAGGTTCTTGTCCAAATCGGACTTCTTCATGCTCATGGAGGTAGGCCTTGCACCGTTCGAAGCGGCGATTGTGACGTCGCCCCGACTTGCTCTGGTCTAATCGCGCCTTTGCCGGATGGCAACCTCATGGCACTCAAGGCCACGATCTTCAAGGCGCAGTTTCAGCTCGCCGACATGGACCGTCGCAACTACGCGGACCATGCGGTCACGCTGGCCCGCCATCCGTCGGAGACCGACGAACGGATGATGGTGCGCCTGCTCGCCTTCGCGCTGCATGTTCCGGTCGATACGGCGCACGGCACGCTCGAGTTTGCGAAAGGCCTGTGGGATCCCGACGAGCCGGAGCTCTGGCACAAGGACCTGACCGGGCAGATCGTCCACTGGATCGACGTCGGCCAGCCCGACGACCGCCGGCTGATGAAGGCAAGCGGTCGCGCCGAACGCGTCACGGTGCTGAGCTACAGCCACAGCACGCCGATCTGGTGGGGCGGCATCGCGACGAAGATCACGCGCGCCAACAACCTCGCGGTCTGGAAGATTCCGGCGAGCGAGTCGCAGGCGCTGGCCGAGCTGGCCGAACGCTCGATGCAGCTGCAGATCACGGTGCAGGACGGCACGCTCTGGGTCTCGAGCGGGGACCGTTCCGTCGAGATCACGCCGCTGCGCCTGAACGGCTGACGGCCGGACGCTGGCGCAACGACCCTGCACGCGACCGGCGCGCATCGATCCTTGAGAATCGACGGCTCCGAAATCGAATCCCGTCCATGCCGAATCCGATCCGACACGTTGCCGACCGCTCGCGCTTCGAGGCCAGCGTCGACGGGCACGCCTGCCACGCCGACTACCGCCTCGCCGCAGGCGTGATGGAACTGACCCACACCGAGGTCGCACCCGCGGTCGAAGGACGCGGGGTCGGCGGCGACCTGATCGAGGCAGCGCTCGATCACGCACGCGCGCAAGGGCTCAAGGTGCGTCCGCTCTGCTCGTACGCTCGCCACTGCATGGATGAGCATCCGGAAACGGCTGCGTTGCGCGCATGAGTGCGATATCTGCTGCGCTACCGGCTGACGCCGAAGCGCTGCTCGACTTCTGGTTCGGTGCGCCGACGTCGCCGGGCTATGGCAGCAACCGCTCCGAGTGGTTTCGCAAGGACCCGGCATTCGACGCGTCGATCCGCGATCGCTTCGGACCGTTGATCGAGCGCGCGCTGCGCGGTGAGCTCGAGGATTGGGCCGGGACATCACGCGGTGCGCTGGCACAGGTCATCGTGCTCGACCAGTTCACACGCAACGTCTTTCGGGACACGCCGCGTGCGTTCGCGGGCGATGCGCGCGCGCTGCAGGCTGCGCGTGCGATGGTCGGCTCACGACAGGACGAAGCCTTGCCGCCGTTCGAACGCACCTTCGCGTACCTCCCGTTCGAGCACGCCGAGGGCCTCGCGATGCAGCAGGAGTCGGTGCGCCTCTACGCGCGGCTGGCGGCGCTCGATCCGGGGCAGGCAAGCGGGCTCGACTACGCCCAGCGCCATCGCGTGATCATCGAGCGCTTCGGCCGCTTCCCGCATCGCAATGCGGTCCTCGGGCGCCAATCGACGCCCGAGGAAATCGAGTTTCTGAAGACGCCCGGTTCCGGCTTCTGAGAGCGCCGCCATCGCAAGAGCGACTCACGCCGCCACGCCGATTTCAGCGGCGGTACGGATCGTTCGGGCGGCGGTCGGCGCCATTGGGCGTTCCGTCACCGTCGCGATCTCGATCAACCCGGTTCGGGATGCCGTCTCGGTCGCGGTCGCCGTGGCCGCGCTGCCACTGGCCGCGTTGAAATTCCCAGCGGCCGTTGCGTTGGTGCCATTGCGGTTGCGAATAGCGGTAGCCGAGTCGTTCACGAACCCACGTTCCCTCCACCCAGATGTGACGATGTCCGTTCCAGTTCCAGTATCCCGGCACCCACGTGTAGCCGCGGCGGGGCGGCGGCGTCTGCTCGACGCGGGCTGCCGGTGGCGCGATGTCGATCGAGAAGTAGGTTGCCGAGCTGGCGGGCAGCGAAACCGAGCCCATCGAAACGGCCAAAAGACCTGTCGCCAATGCTGACTTGATCATCTCTTTTCTCCATAGCTGAGTGACACCCCAACCTTCGCAGAGGCGGATGCGATCAACCATCGGTCGACAACCCGCGGGGAAGTAGGCAGGTTCCTGCCGTATTCGCGGGAATGAAGAAACCCCTAGCGAGCTCTCCAGGTATCGGCCCAGCGCCGCGCTTGGACGGCGACCTGTGCGACCGTCATGCCGGGCTTGTAGAGGCTCGAGCCGATGCCGAATCCGCTCGCGCCGGCAGCGCGATAGTCGGCGATGTTGGTGGGCGTGATGCCGCCGACCGGCAGCACGCGCACGGTCGGGTCGAGCACCGCACGCAGCGCCTTCACGACCGCCGGCGCGATCGCCTCGGCCGGAAACAGCTTCAGCGCGGCCGCGCCGGCGGCGAGCGCCGCGAACACCTCGGTCGGGCTCATCACGCCGGGCAGCGAGACCATGCCCAGGCGCACCGACTCCCGCACCACCGCAGCATCGAAATTCGGCGCGACGATCATCCGGCCGCCGGCAGCATGGACGTCGCGCACAGCAGCCGGCGTCAGCACCGTGCCGGCGCCGACCAGCGCCTCGGGCAGCGCCTGCACGAGCGCTTCGATGCTGCGCAACGGCTCGGGCGAATTGAGCGGCACTTCGATCAGGCGCCAGCCGGCATCCAACAGCGCGCGGCCGATCGCCACCGCCTCGTCGGGCCGCACGCCGCGCAGGATCGCGACCAACGGAAGGTGGTGCATCGCCGCCGCGAAGCGGTCCTCGTTCGTCATCGATGCCTCGTTCACGCACCTTCTCCCCGCGCGACCGCACGCCGATGGATCGCCCACAGTCCGCGCCACGCCGCCTCTTCGCCGAAACGGCGCACGCCGATGCCACGCTGCCGCAGCGCGCGCTCGAAGCGCTCGGCAAGCACCGGTGCACCGATCACGACGACCTCGCGTCCGCTTTCGAGCGGGCGACATCTCAGTTCCTCGCCAATCACCAGACCCGACAGGTAGCTCGGCATCGCGGAGCGCGCCATGCGGTCGAACAGCGCCAGCGTGCGCACGCTGAACGCGGTCTGCATGAGACTGCCGGCCTCGAACGCGCAGGCGACACCGCGGTCGAAGGCTTCTCCATCGAGCGCGCCGTCGTCGGGCGGCAGCGTGCGGGCGAGGATCGAGTGCTGGCGCAGCAAGGCATAGAACTCGCCGCTCATCACGGTCGAGAAGCTGCGGATGCGCCCGCCTTCGACCGTCGCCCACTTGCTGTGGGTGCCGGGCAGCACGAGGGTCGCGTCGGCGGTCCCGAGCAGATCGAGAGCGCCGAGAATCTTGATCTCCTCGCCGCGCATCACATCGGGAACGCCGCCCCGTTCACACGAGATGCCCGGCACGATCGCGATCCGGCGTGTCGTGCCGGCCGCCGGCGTCAGCCGCAGCAGCCGTCCGGCGATGTCGTCGAGGCCGGCCGGACACGGGCAGTACGGCGCCTCGACCCAGCCCTGCTGGCTGCCGACCATGCCGGCCATCAGGCAGCGCGTCGCGCGGCCTTCCATCCAGTCGCCGAAGTGCTCTTCGAAGACGTCGGCGAAGCCACCCGGCCGGATCGTCAACATGCCGCGCGCCACTTCGCGCTCGTCGAGAACGCCGCCGGCCCAGTCGAGCAGCGCGCCCCGCAGTGCGGAGCTGCCCCAGTCGATCGCGAGCAGCGCATCGGTCATGGCGTCGAGCGCCTCGCAACCCGATTCGAGTGCATGACGGGAGTGTCTGTCCGCGTCGGGCAACGCGATGGCGCGATCTTCGGCGCCGTGCGCTGCACCAGATGCGCGTCAGTGGTTGTGGCTCCGGCCCGGCGCTGCGCGACATGGGCCTGCGCCGCAATGATTGAACGTGCGGCGCATGTTCAGTGATTGTCCTTCGGCACGAACGCCCCGCGCTTGCCGACCAGGAAGTCGAGGTCGGCGCCTTGATCGGCCTGCAGCACATGGTCCACGTAGAGCTTCCAGTAGCCGCTCGTCAGGCGCGGCGGCGGCGCGGTCCAGTCGGCGAGGCGCTTCTGCAGTTCATCGTCGCTGATGTGCAGGTGGATGCGGCGCCCCGCGACGTCGAGCTCGATCAGGTCGCCGTTGCGGACGATCGCGAGCGGACCGCCGGCCGCCGCCTCGGGCGCGGTGTGCAGCACGACGGTGCCATAGGCGGTGCCGCTCATCCGCGCGTCGCTGATGCGGACCATGTCGGTGATGCCCTTCCTGAGCACCTTCGGCGGCAGCGGCATGTTGCCGACCTCGGCCATGCCCGGGTAGCCGCGCGGGCCGCAGTTCTTCAGCACCATCACGCAGGTCTCGTCGATGTCGAGCGCCTCGTCGTCGATGCGGGCGTGGAAGTCGTCGGAGTTCTCGAACACGACCGCGCGACCCTTGTGCTGCATCAGGGCCGGGGTCGCCGCGCTCGGCTTGATCACCGCGCCGCGCGGCGCGAGGTTGCCGCGCAGCACCGCGATGCCGGCCTTGTCCTTGAACGGCTTGTCGAGCGTCTTGATGACGGCGCTGTTGAAGTTCTGCGCGTCGGCAATGTTGTCGCCGATCGTGCGACCGTTCGCGGTGATCGCGCCGAGGTGGAGGTGGCGTGAAATCTCCTTCATCACCGCGGGCAGGCCGCCGGCGTAGCAGAAGTCTTCCATCAGGTGCTCGCCCGACGGCTGCAGGTTGACGAGACACGGCAGCTCGCTGGCGAGACGGTCGAAGTCGTCGACGTCGAGCTTGACGCCGATCCGGCCCGCGATCGCGATCAGGTGGATCACCGCATTGGTCGAGCCGCCGATCGCCGCCAGCGTCTTGATCGCGTTCTCGAACGCCTCGCGGGTCAGGATCTTCGACAGCACCAGGTCCTCGTGGATCATCTCGACGATGCGCCGTCCGGCATTGCGCGCGATCACGTTGCGGCGGCCGTCGACCGCCGGATACGCCGCGTTGCCGGGCAGGCCGATGCCGAGCGCCTCGACCATGCTCGCCATCGTGCTCGCGGTGCCCATCGTCATGCAGTGGCCGTGGCTGCGGTGCATGCAGCTCTCGGCCTCGAGGAAGTCCTGCAGGCGCAAGGTGCCGGCGCGGACCTGCTCGCTCATGCTCCAGACGCCGGTTCCCGAGCCGAGCTCCTGGCCGCGCCACTTGCCGTTCAGCATCGGCCCGCCGGAGACGCCGATCGTCGGCAGGTCGACACTCGAGGCGCCCATCACGAGCGACGGCGTGGTCTTGTCGCAGCCCATCAGCAGCACGACGCCGTCGACCGGGTTGCCGCGGATCGACTCCTCGACGTCCATGCTCGCGAGGTTGCGGTAGAGCATCGCGGTCGGCCGCAGCAGCGTCTCGCCGAGCGACATCACCGGGAACTCCAGCGGGAAACCGCCCGCCTCGTAGACGCCCATCTTGACCTGCTCCGCGAGCGTGCGGAAGTGCGAGTTGCACGGCGTCAGCTCACTGTAGGTGTTGCAGATGCCGATCACCGGCCGGCCGTCGAACTGGTCGTCGGGAACGCCCTTGCCCTTGACCCAGCTGCGGTAGGCGAAGCCGTCGCGATCCATCCGGCCGAACCATTGCCGGCTGCGCAGGTCCTCGTTCTTCTTCTTCCAGGTCTTCGGGTCGCTCATGGACCTCTCCTCAACTCATTCCTTGACCGAGCCGGTCAATCCAGACACGTAATACTCGACGAAGAACGAGTAGACGAAGGCAACCGGCAGCGACCCGAAGAGCGCGCCCGCCATCAGCGGGCCCCAGTGGTAGACGTCGCCCTCGACCAGCTCGGTGACGACGCCGACCGGGATCGTCTTGATCTCCGACGACGAGACGAACGTCAGCGCGTAGATGAACTCGTTCCACGACAAGGTGAACGCGAAGATGCCCGCCGAGATCAGGCCCGGCACCGCGAGCGGCAGCACGATCTTGGTCAGGATCTGCCAGCGCGTCGCGCCATCGATCAGCGCGCATTCCTCGAGCTCGAACGGGATCGAGCGGAAGTAGCCCATCAGCAGCCAGGTGCAGAACGGGATCAGGAAGGTCGGATAGGTCAGGATCAGCGCAAGCCGGGTGTCGAACAGGCCGAGCTGGAACACGACGTCGGCGAGCGGGATGAACAGGATCGATGGCGGCACCAGGTAGGCGAGGAAGATCGCGAGCCCGACGTGCTTAGCGCCGCTGAAGCGCAGGCGCTCGATCGCGTAGGCGGCGAGCACCGACGCGACCAGCGAGAAGCCGGTCGAGACGACCGACACCAGCACCGTGTTCCAGAGCCATTCGGGATACGCGGTGTCGAACAGCAGCTTCTTGAAGTGGGCCAGCGTCGGCGCCATCACCCAGAACGGATTGCCGTCGCGCGACAGCAGCTCGTGGTCCGGCTTCACCGACGTGATCGCCATCCAGTAGAACGGGAACAGCAGCACGAACACGAAGATCAGCAGCGGCACGTAGACCGTGACGGTGCGCCGCATCCGGGTTTCGAGGAAACCCATCCCGCTGGTGTCGGTGACGGTGGCGACCGCGGTGCTCATGTCGATGCGCTCACTTGTCGGCCCCGCCCTGCTGCCAGGCGCGCCGCTGCAGTCCGAAGAAGCTGAACAGGATCGCGGCGAGCAGGAACGGCACCATCGCGATTGAAATCGCGGCGCCCTCGCCGAGCGCGCCACCGGAGATCGCGCGCTGGAACGACAGGGTCGCCATCAGGTGGGTCGCGTTCAGCGGGCCGCCGCGCGTCAGCACGTAGATCAGCTGGAAGTCGGTGAACGTGAACAGCACCGAGAACGTCATCACGACCGCGATGATCGGCGTCAGCAGCGGCAGGGTGACGTGGCGGAACTGCTGCCACGGCGTTGCGCCATCGATCGCCGAGGCCTCGTAGTACGACGGCGAGATCGTCTGCAGGCCGGCGAGCAGCGTGATCGCGACGAAAGGCACGCCGCGCCAGACGTTGGCGACGATCACCGAGATGCGCGCATTCCACGGGTCGCCGAGGAAATCGATGTAGCGATCGATCAGGCCGAGCTTCACCAAAGTCCAGCTGATGATCGAGAACTGGGCGTCGTAGATCCACCAGAACGCGATCGCCGAGAGCGCCGTCGGCACGATGTACGGCAGCAGGATGACCGCGCGGAAGAAGGTCTTGAAGCGGATGTTGCGGTTCAGCAGCAGCGCGAGCCAGAGACCGAGCACGAACTTCAGGATGCTCGCGACGAACGTGTAGAAGAGCGTGTTGAACAGCGCCAGCCGCGTGACGCTGTCGCCCCACAGGAACTCGTAGTTCTCGATACCGACCCACTGCCCCGGGCGACCGACCTTCGTGTCGGTGAAGCCGAGCCAGGTGCCGAGCCCGAGCGGATAGGTCAGGAACAGCAGCAGCAGCACTGCGGCCGGCAGCATGAAGATCAGGCCGAGCGCGTTGCGGTTGTTCTGGAGCTTTTCGAGCACGGGCAATGTGCCTTCACGGATGGGAATCGAGCGGCCCCGGGCCGTCTCGATTCCTCGAACGAGGCGACAGGCTGACGGTCGGTCCGGAGGTCAGACCTTGTAGTAGCGCTCGGCGCGCTTCTGGGCCCGCTCCATCGCTTCCTTCGGCGTCTTCGAGCCGCTCACCGCCTCGGCCACCATGTTGACGACGATGAAGTCCGCCGCGGCGCCCGCCGACGCGTAGCCGAGCTTTCCCGCATAGCCGGCCGGACGCAGGTTCTTCACCGGATCGCGATACGGCGTGTTCTTCGGGTCGCTGGTCCAGATCGGAAGGCTCGCGTAGCCCGCGAGCGGCGTCGCGATGTACGCGCCGGCGGCGGTCAGCCACGGATCGAACTGCTCCTTTTCCATCATGAAGCGCAGGAAGTCCTTGGCCGCCTGCGGGTACTTGGTGTACTTCATCACCATCTGGTTGAAGAACAGGTGCGATTCGGTCGGCACCCCGACCGGCCCGATCGGATACGACGCATGCTGGATGTCGGCCGCCAATTCCTTGACCTTCGGATCGGTCGAGTTCTTCGCGGCGTAGTAGATCGAGATGCCGTTGTTCGTCAGCGAGATCTGGCCGTCGAGGAACGCCTTGTTGTTGTTCGGATCGAGCCACGACAGCGTGCCGGGGATGAAGGTCGCGTAGAGCTCCTTGCCGTACTCGAGCGCCTTCAGCGTCTCCGGGCTGTCGATCACGACCTTGTTGTTCTGGTCGACCAGCTTGCCGCCGAACGCCCAGATCAGCCAGTTGCACCACAGGCCGTCGCCGGTCGCGTTGCCGAGCGCCATGCCGCCCGGCGTGCCCTTCTCCTTCAGGGCCTTCATCAGCTTCAGGAATCCGTCGGTGTCCTTCGGGAAGGTGTCGAAACCGGCCGCCTTCACCATGCTTTCGCGGTAGACGATCATCGCGCCGGCCGAGCCGAGCGGCAGACCGATCCATTTCTTGCCGTCGGGCTTGAGGAAGGCTTCGCCGGCCGGATACCACCCGCCGTACTTCTTGCCGATGTACTCGGCGACGTCGGTCACGTCGAGCAGCTTGTCCGGGTACAGGTTCGCGTCGTCGTTGGTCGACAGGATGATGTCCGGCCCGGCGCCGGTATTCGCCGCGACGGCCGCCTTCGGCCGCACGTCCTCCCAGCCTTCGTTGTCGACCCGCACTTCGATGCCGGTCTTGGCAGTGAATGCGGCGACGTTCTTCATGTACTGGTCGATGTCGCCCTGCACGAATCGGCTCCAGCGCAAGACACGGAGCTTCGCGCCCTTCTCCGGCTTCAAGGCCAGCGTCTGCGCCTGCGCCAGCGCGGGGAACAGCGCGGCCCCGGTGCCGAGTGACGCGGCAGCGGCGACGCCGGCCGAACCCTCCAGGAACTTGCGGCGGTTGAACTCAGTCATCGGGGTCTCCTTTTGTGTGACAGGCGGATCGAAAGTGATGGCGCGGCCGGCTAGGCGGCGAGGCGCTTGCCGCTGCCGGCATCGAAGAGATGCGCGTGCAGCAGGTCGGGTTGGAGGTGGATCGTGGTACCCGGCGCGAAGTCGTGCCGCTCGCGGAAGACGACCGAGAAGTCGGCGCCTTCGTGCCGGCAGGCGACAAAGGTATCGGCGCCGGTCGGCTCGACGACGACGACCTTCGACGGGATGCCGCTCTGAGCGAGCGTCAGGTGCTCCGGTCGCATGCCCATGACGACCGGCTGGCCGTCGACCCCGCCGGCGTTGGCGGGCGCCGCGAGGCGCGTGCCGTCGCCGAGCTCGACCCGCGCGGCGCCATCGGCGCGGCGCAAGGTGCCGGGCAGGAAATTCATCGCCGGCGAGCCGATGAAGCCGGCGACGAACAGGTTCGCCGGATGGTCGTAGAGCTCGAGCGGACTGCCGGTCTGCTCGATCCGGCCATCCTTCATCACGACGATCTTGTCGCCCATCGTCATCGCCTCGATCTGGTCGTGGGTGACGTAGATCGAGGTCGTCTTCAGGCGCTGGTGCAGCTCCTTGATCTCGCTGCGCATCGCGACGCGCAGCTTCGCGTCGAGGTTGGACAGCGGCTCGTCGAACAGGAAGACCTGCGGATCGCGCACGATCGCGCGGCCCATGGCGACACGCTGGCGCTGGCCGCCCGAGAGCTGGCGCGGATAGCGGTCGAGCAGCGGCGTCAGCGCCAGGATCTCGGCGGCGCGGCCGACCTTGCTCGAGATCGTCGCCTGGTCCTGCTTCGCCAGCATCAGCGAGAACGCCATGTTCTTGCCGACGGTCATGTGCGGATAGAGCGCGTAGTTCTGGAACACCATCGCGATGTCGCGTTCCTTCGGCGGCAGGTCGTTGACCCGCTTCGCGCCGATCCGGATCTCGCCGGCGGTGATCTCCTCGAGGCCGGCGATCATCCGCAGGAGAGTCGACTTGCCGCAGCCCGACGGCCCGACGAGCACCGTGAACGAGCCGTCCGCGATGTCAATGTCGACACCGTGCAGGATCGCGGTCTCGCCGAAGTTCTTCTTGACCGACTGGATCGTGACGCTGGCCATGCTGCTCTGAAGTGATGCGGCGGACGCCGGCCTGGCGCCGACGGTACCGCGATGTCGCGGCAGTATCGGCATTGGCGCAAGCCGGCGCCATACGGGCAAACCGTTAGATCGAAAGACCCCTGAATTTGTATGATGACCCGACCACCATGCTCCCACGGCCCTCCCCTTCGCAGGCTGCCGCCCCGCGCCTGGTCATCGAGCGGCTGTCGGATCGGCTGGCCACCCTGCTGGCCGCGCAGGTCGAGTCCGGCAGCCTGTCGCCCGGCGACCGCTTGCCCACCGAGCAGCAGCTCGCACAGGCCCATGGCGTCTCCCGCACCGTCGTCCGCGAGGCCGTCCACCAGCTCACCTCGCGCGGGTTGCTGATCTCACGCCAGGGCTCCGGCGTCTACGTGTCGAAGGCGCCGCGCAACCATGCGCTGAGCTTCGATGCGATGGTGCTCGAATCGATCGATGCGGTGGTCCGGGTCCGCGAGGTGCGGCGCGCGCTCGAGGGCGAGACCGCGGCCTTGGCGGCGAGCCGGGCGACGCGCCTGCAGGTCGCGGCGCTGCGCCGCGCGCTGAAGGCGATCGACAAGAGCACGGCCGAAGGTGGCGACGGCGTCGCCGAGGACCTCGCCTTCCACCGCGCACTCACCGATGCCGCCGGCAACCCGCACTTCGGCCGCCTGCTCGAATTCCTCGAGCAGTACCTCGCCGAGGCGATGCGGGTCACGCGCGGCAACGAAGCGCGCCGCGTCGACTTCATGGAGGACGTGCGGGCCGAGCACCGCGCGATCGTCGATGCGGTCGAGGCACGGCAGCCGAGCCTCGCGCGGCGACGCGCGGTCGAGCACATGCGGCGCGGCGACCGCCGGCTGCAGATCGCCGGCCTGATCCCATTGCCCGACCCGGCACCGCCGGCGAAGCGCCGCACGGCCGGCGCGAAGCCGGCCAAGCCATGAGCGCACACTGATCCCTTCTTCGAGGAGACCTCCACCATGAAACTCTTGATCACCGGCGGCGGCGGCTTCGTCGGCTCGCGCCTGGCGCGCGCCCTGCTCGCGCGCGATCGCCTCGACGGCCAGACCATCGAACAACTCGTGCTGACCGACCAGGTCGCGCCGCCCGCCGACCTCGTCGCCGATCGGCGCGTCGAAGGACGCGTCGGCCCGCTGCTCGACCAGTGCGCGGCGCTCGCGCACGAACGCTTCGACGGCATCTTCCACCTCGCCTCGGCGGTGTCGGGCGAATGCGAGGCCGATTTCGACCTCGGCCTGCGCTCGAACCTCGACAGCACGCGCGCGCTGCTCGACGCCTTGCGCGCCGGCGTGACGGCCGGCGCCAAGCCGAGCCGGCTGGTGTTCTCGAGCTCGGTCGCGGTGTTCGGGCCGGACCCGGCGGTGCCGCTGCCGCGCCGCGTCGACGACACGACCCTGCCCGCGCCGCAGACCTCGTACGGCATGCACAAGCTGGTCTGCGAGCACCTGATCGCCGACTACACGCGCAAGGGCTATGTCGACGGGCGCGCTGCGCGCCTGATGACGGTGACGGTGCGGCCGGGTCGGCCGAACGGCGCGGCCTCGTCGTTCTTCTCGGGAATCATCCGCGAGCCGCTCGCCGGCGTCGAATCGATCTGCCCGGTCAGCGCCGACGTCTCTCATCCGCTGACGTCGCCGGCGCGCACCGTCGAAGGGCTGATCGCGGTCTACGAAGCGACCCGCGAAGCGTTCGGCGGCCGGCTCGCGCTCAACCTGCCGGCCGTCAACGCGCGCGTCTCCGAGATGCTCGATGCGCTCGAGAGGGTCGCCGGGCGTGACGTGCGCAATCGCGTCCGCTTCGTCACCGACCCGACCATCGCCAGGATCGTCGCGAACTGGCCGGCCGGCGCGACCGCGGAGCGCGCTGCGAGGCTCGGCCTGAAGCCCGACCCCGACTTCGCCAGCATCATCCGCCAGTACATCGCCGACTGCGAGGCCACGCCCGCGGGACGCGAGGCCCTGAAGGGCATGACGCAACCAGGAGCCTCGGCATGAACCGCATCGATCTGGCAGGACGGGTCGCCGTCGTCACCGGCGGCGCGCAAGGCATCGGCCTCGCGATCGCCGAGCGCCTGCTCGACTCGGGCGCCGGCGTCGCGCTGTGGGACATCGACGAGGGCTCGCTCTCCAAAGCCGCCAGCCATCTCGGCGGACGCGGCAAGGTCAGCGCGACCCGGGTCGAGCTCACCGACGAAGCCTCGGTCAAGTCCGCCACCGATGCCGCGCTCGCCGCGCACGGCCGCATCGACATCCTCGTCAACAACGCCGGCATCACCGGCGGCAATGCACCGACCTGGGAGCTTGCGCCCGATGTCTGGCGCCGCGTGATCGACGTCAACCTCGTCGGCCCCTACCTGACCTGCCGCGCCGTCGTGCCGCACATGGTGAAGGCGGGCTACGGCCGGATCATCAACATCGCGTCGGTGGCCGGCAAGGAAGGCAATCCGAACGCATCGCACTACAGCGCATCGAAGGCCGGCCTGATCGCATTGACCAAGTCGCTCGGCAAGGAGCTCGCGACCAAGGGCGTGCTCGTCAACGCGGTATCGCCGGCGGCCGCGAAGACCGCGATCTTCGACCAGATGACGCAGGCCCACATCGACTTCATGCTGTCGAAGATTCCGATGGCGCGCTTCCTCGCGGTCGACGAGGCCGCCGCGATGGTCGCCTGGCTGGCTTCGGAGGAGTGCTCGTTCAGCACCGGCGCGGTGTTCGATCTGTCGGGCGGGCGCGCGACGTACTGACGCGTCGATCCCCGATCTCGCAACGGAGCGCGTTCACCAGCGATGAAAATCACCGCGGTCGAGTCGTTCATCCTGCACGTGCCGGTCACCGGCCAGCAGATCGCCGACAGCACGCACACCGTCACGCACTGGGGGGTGGTCGGCGCGCGCATCGAGACCGACGCCGGGCTGACCGGCTACGGCTACACCGGCACCCACGCGCACCTGCCGAGCGACCAGCTGATCACGCGCTGCATCGACACCTGCCATGCGCCGCTGCTGATCGGCGAGGACGCCACAGCGATCGAACGCCTGTGGCACCGCCTCGCCCGCAACCCGGCGCTGCAGTGGGTCGGCCGCGCCGGCATCACGACCCTGGCGCATGCCGCGATCGACGTCGCGCTCTGGGACCTGAAGGCGAAGGCCGCGCAGCTGCCCCTGCATCGCCTGCTCGGCGGACCGGTGCGCGAGCGCGTGCGCGCCTACAACACCGACATCGGTTGGCTCAACATCGGCGACGAGGCACTCGTCGCCGGTGCGCTGCGAGCGGTCGAGGACGGCTTCACCGGCATCAAGATCAAGGTCGGCTCGACGGTGCCGCGCGACCTGCGCCGCCTCGAGGCGGTGCGCCGTGCGATCGGCCCGGACGTCACGCTCGCAATCGACGGTAACGGGCGCTGGGATTTGCCGACCTGCCTCGCGTTCTGCCGCGCGGCCGAACCGTTCGAAGTGTTCTGGTTCGAGGAGCCGCTCTGGTACGACGACGTTAAGGGCCACGCCCAGCTAGTGCGCTCGACCCGCATCCCGATCGCGCTCGGCGAGCAGCTCTACACGACCGATGCGTTCGCCGAATTCTTCGCGCAGCAGGCGATCGCGTGGGTGCAGCCCGATGTCACGCGGATGGCCGGCCTCAGCGAGGTGCTCAAGGTCTGCGATACCGCCGGGTCGTTCCGCCTGCCGGTCGCGCCGCACGCCGGCGACATGAGCCAGGTCCACGTGCACCTCGCGTACGCGCATCCGGCCGTCGCGGTGCTCGAGTACATCCCGTGGATCAAGGACTGCTTCACCGAGCCGGCCGAGGTCGTCGACGGCCACTTCAAGATGCCGGTCGAGCCCGGTGCCGGCACGACGCCGGTCGCCAAAGCCTGGGAGCGATTCCGCCGGCCGAGTTCCTGATCGCGCTGACGCGATCCGGACTGCTGACACGGTGGCCTCGAGGGGTTGGCTCGAAAGTTGCCCCGCTATGATCATTCGAAACACACCGGAGACACCGCCATCATGACCTTGCGCCCCCTCGCCCTGCCCCTGTTCGGTCTGCTCCTCGTCGGCGGCTGTGCGATGCCGTCGGCCTCGTCGTCGAGCGCCGTACCGGCCGTCGTCGCCGCCCTTCAGCCGACGCGCGGCAACACCGCGGCCGGCAATGTGTGGTTCTCGCAAGAGGGCTCGCAGGTCTATGTGCGCGGTCGCATCTCCGGCTTGGCACCGAACAAGGAACACGGCTTCCACATCCACGAGAAGGGTGACTGCAGCAGCGGCGACGGCATGAGCTCGGGCGGCCACCTCAACCCGAACGGCAAGCCGCACGGGCCACCGACGGCAGACCACCACGCCGGCGACCTGCCGCAGCTGAAGTCCGACGCCAGCGGCAACGCCGAGGTGCGGACTCGCGTCGCCGGCAGCGTGATGGGCGGCGGTGCCGGCGACTTCGCCGGCAAGGCGTTGATCGTCCACGTCAGCCCGGACGACTACACGACGCAGCCGACGGGCAACTCGGGCGCGCGCATCGCCTGCGGCGTGATCTCGTCGACACCGGGTCGCGACGCGGCGGGCAACGCGCTGCCGGCACCGAAGGACCTCTAGAGCGAATCGATCGCTCGACATGGACCCGCAGCGGTCGGCAACCCGGTTGGCGAGCCAGCTCGGTGCCGGCGCGCTGGTCCTGATCGCCGCCGCCTTCCTGTTCGGCGCAATCGCGCAGCAGGTCGTCGCCGGCGCGCCGCTGACGCAGCTCGACGCCGATCTCGCGAACTGGCTGCATCGACGCGTCGGCTCGCCGTGGCTGGAGCTGCTGCTCGCGATCACGCACGTGCATTCGACCGTCGCGATTTCCTGCTACGCGATCGTCGCGGGGATCGTTCTGGCCCGCCAGCAGCGTTGGCGCTCGGTCGTCACGGTGATCGTCACGGTCGCCGGCGGCCTGGTCCTGAACGTGCTGATGAAGCTCGCGTTCCAGCGTCAGCGGCCCAGCTTCGACGACCCGCTGCTGACGCTCGACACCTACAGCTTCCCGAGCGGCCACGTCGCCGGCAGCACGCTCTTCTACGGCCTCTGCGTAGCCTGGGTCTACCGGCGCACGCCCGAGCTGCGTTGGCGCCTCGCCGCATTGGCCGTCGCGACCGTCGCGCTCGTGCTCGTCGGACTGAGCCGGATGGTGCTCGGTGTGCACTACCTCAGCGACGTCGTTGCGGCGTTCGCCGAAGGCGTCGCCTGGCTCGCCCTCTGCCTGACCGCGCTGCACGCGTTCTGGCGCGGCACCGCCCCACCGCGCGCCGCGCGCGTGGCCGGATAGCGACCGATCGATGGCCCGCAAGGTCAGCGTCATCATCAATGCCGGCTCCGGTCTCGGCAACGACGACACGTTGCTCGAACGGCTGCGCGCGCTGTTCGACGCGGCCGGCGCCGATGCCGATGTCCGCCTGGCGCGCGGCGGCGCGGAGATCAGCGCCGCGGTCGAAACCGCGCTCGCGCGCCAGCCCGATGTGATCGTAGCCGGCGGCGGCGACGGCACGGTCAGCTCCGTCGCCAGTGCGCTCGCCGACAAGCCGGTGGCGCTCGGCGTGCTCGCGCTCGGTACCTTGAACCACTTCGCCCGCGATGCCGGCGTGCCGGCCGACCTCGAAGAAGCGGTCCGGACGATCGTCGACGGCCACCGGGTGCAGGTCGACATCGCCGAGGTCAACGGCCGCACCTTCATCAACAACTCGGGCCTCGGCCTCTATCCCGATATCGTGCGCAACCGCGAGCGCCAGCAGAAGCGGCTCGGCCGCGGCAAATGGCCGGCGTTCGTTTGGGCCACGCTGGCGGTGCTACGACGCTATCCGTTCATGCGGGTTCGGCTGGTCGTCGATGGCAGCGAGCGCTCGCGCCGCACGCCGTTCGTCTTCATCGGCAACAACGAGTACCGGATGGACGGCTTCGCGATCGGCGAGCGCACCGAGCTCGACCGCGGTCAGCTGAGCCTCTATGTGGCGCAGCGGCCGGGCCGGCTGAAGCTGCTGGTGCTCGCGCTGCGCGCGCTGACCGGACGCCTACGCCAGGCGCGCGACTTCGATGCGCTGGGCGCCAGCGAGATCCTGATCGAAAGCCGGCGCAAGCGCCTCCGCGTCTCGACCGACGGCGAGGTCTCGGTGATGACGCCGCCGCTGCGCTATCGAATCCGCCCGCGCGCGCTCGCGGTGATGCTGCCCGAGCCGGCGCGCCCGGACCCGGCTTGACGAGGGCTACCCGATGCGCACGATCGTCCACCTGTCCGACCTGCACTTCGGCCGCATCGATCCGGCAATCCTCGATCCGCTCGCGGCGCTGGTCGCCGGGATCCGGCCCGATGTCGTCGTCGCCTCGGGCGACCTGACGCAGCGCGCCCGCAAGGCCCAGTTCCAGGAGGCGCGCGCCTACATGGACCGCCTGCCCAAGCCGCAGGTCGTCGTGCCGGGCAACCACGACGTGCCGCTGTACCGGATCTGGGAACGCTTCCTCAGCCCGCTCGGCAAGTACAAACGCCACTTCGACGACGACCTCGAACCCGACTTCATCGACGACGAGATCGCGGTGATCGGGATCAACACGGCGCGCTCGCTGACGTTCAAGAACGGCCGCATCAACGACGAGCAGATCGAGTCGATCCGGCGCCGCTTCGCGCCGCTCGGCGAGGGCCGCACGAAGATCGTCGTGACCCACCATCCGTTCGACGTGCCGGACGAGCCCGAGAAGTCGGAGGAGCTGGTCGGACGCGCGAAGGCGGCGATGGATGCGTTCTCGCGCTGCGGCGTCGACCTGCTGCTGGCCGGCCACCTGCACACCAGCCAGGCCGGAGAGACCTCGGACCGCTACCAATTGCCGGGCTACGCGGCGCTCGCGGTCCAGGCCGGCACCGCGACCTCGACGCGCGGGCGCGGCGAATCGAACTCGTTCAACGTGCTGCGCGTCTCGAACCGCGAGATCGTCATCGAGCGGCAGCTCTGGAACCCCGACACGGCGCAATTCGGGCTCGCGCGGACCGAGCGCTTCCGGCGCGTCGACAGCCGCTGGATCGAGTCCTGATGCGCGTCGAAGCGCGTCTCCTCGTCAGCCTGTCTTCTTCGCCGCCGGCAGTTCGATGCCGGGGAAGATCTTGATCACCGCGGCATCGTCTTCGCGCGCGAAGCCGGCGGTCGAGGCCTGCATGAACATCTGGTGCGCGGTGCTGGCGAGCGGCAACGGGAACTTGGTCGCACGCGCGGTGTCGAGGACGAGGCCGAGATCCTTGACGAAGATGTCTACCGCCGACAGCGGCGTGTAGTCCGCGGCCAGCACATGGGCCATGCGGTTCTCGAACATCCAGCTGTTGCCGGCGCTGTGCGTGATGACCTCGTACAGCGCAGCCGGGTCGACGCCTTCGCGCAAGCCGAGCGCCATCGCTTCCGCAGCGGCTGCGATGTGCACACCGGCGAGCAGCTGGTTGATGATCTTGACCTTGCTCCCGGCGCCGGCCCGGTCCCCGAGCCGGTAGACCTTGCCGGCCATCGCGTCGAGCGCGGCACCGGCCTTCGCGTACGCCTCGGGGCGACCCGCGGTCATCATCGTCATCTGGCCGGCCGCCGCCTTCGCGGCGCCGCCTGACATCGGCGCATCGAGGTACAGCACGTCGCGCTCGGCGAGCCGCCGCTCGAGGTCGATCGACCAGTTCGGATCGACGGTCGAGCACATCACGAACACGCTGCCGGGCTTCAGCGCCGCCGCAGCGCCGCCCTCACCGAACAGCACCGCCTCGGTCTGCGCCGCGTTGACGACGGCGCTGATCAGCAGCTCGCTGGCTGCGGCCGCCTCGGCTGGCGTCACGCAGGCGACGCCGCCCTCGGCGGCGAACGCGCGCGCCGCTTCGGGCCGCAGGTCGCAGGCGTGCACGCGGTAGCCGGCGCGGCGCAGCGACTGCGCCATGCCGAGTCCCATCGCGCCGAGGCCGACGATGCCGATGTCCTGATTCGCCGTCATCGCATTCCTTCGCGTCCGTTGCAGTTCTGACTCATCCGGCGGCCGCCGAGCGCGCCGCTTCCTCGTCCTGCAGCAGCCGCCACATCACCTTGCCGGAGCCCGACTTCGGCAGCGACTCGACGAACTCGACGATCTTCGGCACCTTGTAGGCGGCCATGTTCTCGCGCGCCCACGCGGTGATGTCCTCGGCCTTCGTCTTGCCCTTGGCGCCGGCGCGCAGCACGACGACCGCCTTGACCGTCTCGCCGCGATAAGCGTCGCGTGCCGCGATGATGCAGGCCTCCTGCACCGCGGGGTGCTTGTAGAGCAGCATCTCGACCTCTGCCGGCCACACCTTGTAGCCGCTCGCGTTGATCATCCGCTTCAGCCGGTCGGTCATGAAGAAGTAGCCTTCCTCGTCCATGCGGCCGAGGTCGCCGGTGCGAAAGAAGGTCTTGCCCTCGAACTCGACGAAGGCCTCCTTCGTCGCTTCGGGATGGCGCCAGTAGCCCTTGAAGAGCATCGGACCGCGCGTGATGATCTCGCCGATCTCGCCGGGTGGCAGCTCCTGCATCGTCAGCGGGTCGACGACGCGCGAATCGACGCCGAAGATCGGGATGCCGAGGCATTGCAGCTTCGCGCGCTCGGGCGGGTTGGCGTGGCTCGGCGCCGCGGTCTCGGTGAGGCCGTAGCCCTCGGCAAACGTCAGACCGAATTCGTCCTGCAGGCGCTGCGCGACCGCATGCGGCATTGCGGCGCCGCCACCGCTGATGTAGCGCAGGCTCGACAGGTCGAAGCTCTTGTAGTTCGGGCTGCCGAACAGGTCGATCACCATCGTCGGGATGCAGGTCCAGTGCGTCACGCCGTAGCGCGAGATCAGCCGGCCGGCGAGCTCGCGGTCCCAGCGCGGCATCAAGATGTGGGTCGAACCGCTGTGGACGACGCCGAGCACGCCATACAGCATGCCGGTGATGTGGAACATCGGCACGACGCCGAGCCCGATCGATTCCGGCGCCGCATAGCTCCACTGACCGCCGACCGTGTTGTGCATCAGTGTGCGATGCGTGTGCATGCAGCCCTTCGGCAGGCCGGTCGTGCCCGACGTATACGGCAGCATCGCCAGGTCGTCGGGCGTCGCCGTGTGTGGCCCGGGCTTCAGCTTCAGGGCGAGCACATCGGTCCAGCGCAGGTGGCCGGCCGGCAGCGGCGGGTCGGTGCGCAGCCAGGCGTCCATCGTCGGCGGCGGTGCATCGGCCGCGTCGATCGGGCCGTCGGGCATCGCGTCGGTGTAGCGCGTCACCAGCACCTGCGACACGCGCTCGGCCTCGGGCAACGCGGCGTTCGCACCGTCGACGATCGCGGCCAGATCGGCGCTGCAGATCACGACCTTGGTGCCGGGGTCGGTGATGTAGTGCTTGAACTCCTCGGCGCGGTTCATCGGATTGACCGGCACGACGACCGCGTTGGCGCGGATGATTCCGTAATACGCAGCGACGTACTGCGGGCAGTTCTGCAGGTAGATCGCGACGCGGTCGCCGGCGCCGACGCCGACGCTCTGGAGCCACCCGGCGATCGCGTCCGCCTGCGCATGCAGCTCGCGGTAGGTCAGCTCGCGGCCGAAGAAGATGTAGGCCGGCTTGTCCGGGAAGCGCGTCGCCGCGATGTCGAGGTTGACCCACAGCGAGGTCTCGGGCGCGATCACCGCATGCGGCAGCCGCTTCGGCCAAATCGCGAAGTGCGGCCGGTCGGCCGGCACGTCGTGGACAAGGTAGGGAAACACGGACGGCTCCTCGAGGCTTCGGGCTCACAGGCTCGGGCCGATTCTGGACCGCCGGCTCGCCGCCGGGCGTTGTCGAAACCCCTTGGTCGCTGCGGACACGCGCCGGCCTGCGCAACGCCGGGGCGCACAACCGCATCGACCTAAAATCACGCCCTCGCCAGGACCGCTTAGCCGGGGTCTCGACCCAACCACCTGCCGCACGAAGCCGAGACGATGGCCACCATCCTGCAGAACCTCCCCGCCGGCCAGAAGGTCGGCATCGCCTTCTCCGGTGGCCTCGACACCAGCGCCGCGCTGCACTGGATGCGCAACAAGGGCGCGGTGCCGTACGCCTACACCGCCGACCTCGGCCAGCCCGACGAGCCCGACTACGACGACATCCCGCGCCGCGCACTGCAGTACGGCGCCGAGCAGGCGCGCCTGATCGACTGCCGTGCGCCCCTCGCCGCCGAAGGCATCGCCGCGCTGCAGTGCGGCGCGTTCCACATCTCGACGGCGGGCATTACGTACTTCAACACGACGCCGCTCGGCCGGGCGGTGACCGGCACGATGCTGGTCGCCGCGATGAAGGACGACGACGTCAACATCTGGGGCGACGGCAGCACCTTCAAGGGCAACGACATCGAGCGCTTCTACCGCTACGGCCTGCTCGTCAATCCGGGCCTGAAGATCTACAAGCCGTGGCTCGACCAGACCTTCATCGACGAGCTCGGCGGGCGCGCCGAGATGTCGGAGTTCATGCGGCAGGCCGGCTTCGCCTACAAGATGTCGGCCGAGAAGGCGTACTCGACCGACTCCAACATGCTAGGCGCGACGCACGAGGCGAAGGACCTCGAGCAGTTGGACAGCGGCATGAAGATCGTGCAGCCGATCATGGGTGTCGCGTTCTGGCGCGACGACGTCGAGGTCAAGCGCGAGGAGGTCACGGTCCGCTTCGACGAAGGCCGGCCGGTCGCGTTGAACGGCGTCGAGTTCCCGAGTCTCGTCGACCTCCTGCTCGAAGCGAACCGGATCGGCGGCCGGCACGGCCTCGGCATGAGCGACCAGATCGAGAACCGCATCATCGAGGCGAAGAGCCGCGGCATCTACGAGGCGCCCGGCCTCGCCCTGCTCTTCATCGCGTACGAGCGGCTCATCACCGGCATCCACAACGAGGACACGATCGAGCAGTACCGCGACCACGGCCGGCGGCTCGGCCGTCTGCTCTACCAGGGCCGCTGGTTCGACCCGCAATCGATCATGCTGCGCGAGACCGCCGAGCGCTGGGTCGCGCGGGCGATCAGCGGTGAGGTGCGCATCGAGCTTCGTCGCGGCAACGACTACTCGATCCTTGACACGGTGTCGCCGAACCTCACCTACAAGCCAGAACGGCTGACGATGGAGAAAGGCGAGTCGAGCTTCTCGCCGCAGGACCGCATCGGCCAGCTGACGATGCGCAATCTCGACATCGCCGACACGCGCGAGAAGCTCGCGACCTATGCGAAGGTCGGCCTGCTCGCCGCCGGTGCGTTGTCGCCGGTGTCGGCGCTGCCGCTTCTGAAGACGGACGACAAGTCCTGAGCAACGCGCCGGTTGGGGCGCGGGCTGGCGTGGCGCGTACACGTAGGTCGATGCAACGGCCAACTAAAGGCCTGACGGTCGGCGCGAGGCGATTCGCCCGCCTGCTCAACGCTCAATCGCCGCCGCAGCCGCCCCCGCCGTCGCCCGAATCGCCGCTGCCGTCCGACGAATCGACGCCGCCCATCGAGTCGGCATCGCCGCTGAACGAACCGTCCGCGAAACTCGTCCCGCAGTGAACGTTGCCGTTGGCGGCCGCCGCCCCGGCCGCCAGCATCAGCCTGCAATCGGCCGCATAGACGAAGCCGTTCGCGATGCGCAGCTTGGCGTCGAGCGCGAACAGCAGCGGCAGCCGGGACGGCTTCTTTGGATCGATCGACTCGTCGCGGCAGGCCCAGTACCAGGCGCGCCGCAGACCGTCGTTGGTCTCGGCCTTCGGGCCGAGCACCTCGGCCGGCGTGTGATGCAGGAAGCGCCCGAGCACGAGATCGCACCAGTCGCGGTAGCCGCGGGTGTGCAGGATGAACTCGTGCCACATCGCATCGACGGCGCGCGACGGCATCGCGACGAAGCGGCCGTTGCTGCGCAGACAGGCCAAAAAGAACTGGCGCAGCCCGCGCTCGACGAGGTCGCAGTCCTTGCCGGTCAGGTGCGGATAGGTCTCGCGCAGCTTTCGCTTCAGGAACTGGGGGATCGAGGCCTCGCGCACCGCGAGTTCGCGCTGCCAGCGCGACCAGAGCGCGAGGATCGCGGCACCGCAGAACGACGCCACCAGCAGCGCGACGAGCACCGGCTTCGGCCGCCACAAGCCGCCGATGGCACCGGCAATGCCGACCAACCATACCACTGCAAGCGGCAGCAGGGCGTGGCCGGCATGACGGAGCAGCCGGCGGCGCCAGCGGTTCATCGGAAGCAGCGAATGGTCGATGCGACGCCGAGCAATGGCAGGTGCCGAAGCCGCCTGCCGATCACCCGTGCCGCGCGCGTCACACCACCACCGGTTCGGGCTCGAGGCGGATGCCGAAGCGGCCGTACACGCTCTCCTGAATCGCGCGCGCCAGGGTCATCACCTCGGAGCCGATCGCCGCGCCACGGTTGACGAGCACCAGCGCCTGCTTCTCGTAGACCCCCGCTTGGCCGACGCTTTTGCCCTTCCAGCCGCAGGCGTCGATCATCCAGCCCGCCGCGAGCTTGACGCTGCCGTCCGGCAGCGGGTAGTGAACGATCTCCGGGTCGCGGCCGATGATGTCGCGGCACTGCTCCGGCGTGACGACCGGGTTCTTGAAGAAGCTGCCGGCATTGCCGACCGCCGCCGGGTCGGGCAGCTTCGCGCGCCGGATCGCGCAGACCCAGTCGAACAGCTGGCGCGCATCGGGCGCCTCGATGCCGGTCTCGGCGAGCTTGCGCTGGATGTCGAGGTAGCCGAGCACCGGCTGCCAGGGCCGCGGCAAGCGGAAGCGGACCCGCGTGATGACGCTGCGGCCGGCGAGCGAGTGCTTGAACACGCTGTCGCGGTAGCCGAATTCACAGATCGGCGCGCGCAAAGTCACGCTGCGGCCGATGACCAGGTCGACCGCGTCGAGCGACTCGAAGCGATCCTTCAGCTCGACCCCATAGGCCCCGATGTTCTGCACCGGCGCGGCGCCGACGGTGCCCGGAATCAGCGCGAGGTTCTCGAGGCCGTAAAAGCCCTGCGCGACCGTGTAGGCGACGAAGTCGTGCCAGTTCTCGCCGGCGCCGGCCTCGACGATCCAGGCGTCGGGCCGCTCCTCGACGAGGCGCATGCCGCGCACCTCGACCTTCAGCACGACTTGCGGCATGTCGCGCGTCAGGATGATGTTGCTGCCGCCGCCGAGGATGAATTTCGGCGCGCGGCCGAGCTTCGGGTCGTCGACCACCCGACGGACGTCGGCATCGCTCGCAACCCGCACCAGAGTGTGCGCAACCGCCGGAAGACCGAACGTGTTGTAGGGTTTGAGGCTGACGCCCGACTCGATTTGCATGGGAGAATTTTCACCGATTCCCGTCCTCACCGGATGTGCGCCATGCCGAGCTTCGATGCCGTCCTCGAACCCAATCTCGTCGAAGTCAAGAACGCGGTCGATCAGACCGCGAAGGAGATCGGCACGCGCTTCGATTTCAAGGGCTCGTCGGCCCGCACCGAGCTGAAGGAGAAGGAGCTGACGATCTGGGCCGACAGCGAGTTCCAGATCGGCCAGGTGATGGACATCCTCGTCGCCAAGCTGACCAAGCGCAGCGTCGACATCCGCTTCATCGACCGCAGCGCGAAGATCGAGAAGATCGGGGGTGACAAGGTCAAGCAGCTGCTGATCGTCAAGAGCGGCATCGACACCGAGACCGCGAAGAAAATCCAGACCCTCGTCAAGCAGAGCAAGCTGAAGGTGCAGGCCGCGATCCAGGGCGACACGGTGCGCGTGACCGGCACCAAGCGCGACGACCTGCAGGGCGCGATCGCGTTGATCCGCAAGGACATCGCCGACGCGCCGCTCTCCTTCACGAACTTCCGCGACTAGGATGAACCAGCCCCGACGCTCACGGCGTCCGCTTGCCCCCGAGGGGGCGCGTCAGCGCTTTCGGGCGCCGGGCGGCACTGACGTGGCGCGCCGCCTCGCCGCGGCCTGCGCCGCACTGTTGCTCGCGGCCCCGGCCGGCTGGGCGCAGACCGTTTCGCTCGGCGGCACTTTCGGCGACAAGGCGCTGCTGGTCATCGACGGTAGCCCGCGCACGTTGGCGGTCGGCGCCAAGGTCAACGATGTGCGCCTCGTCAGTGTGCAGGCCGCCGATGCGATCGTCGAGATCAAGGGCAGGCGCGTCGCCCTGACGCTCGGCGGCGCTCAGGTCAATCTCGGCGGCAGCGCGCCGGTCGAGAGCCAGACCGGCCAGATCGTGCTGACCGCGGACGGCGCCGGCCACTTCTTCACCAACGGCACGATCAACGGCAAGACCGTGCGCTTCCTGGTCGACACCGGCGCCACGAACATCGGCATCGGCCAAGCCGAGGCCGAGCGCCTCGGCATCGACTACCGCGCCGGCCGACGCGGCTACAGCGGCACCGCGAACGGGGCTGTGCCGGTCTATATGGTGCCGATCGGCAGCGTGCGGATCGGCGATGTGCAGGTCTACAACGTCGAGGCCACAGTGCTGCCGGCGACGATGACCCACGTGCTGCTCGGCAACAGCTTCCTGACGCGCTTCCAGATGAAGCGCGAGAACGACAAGCTCACGCTCGATCGCCGGTTCTAGCGTCGGTCGACGCGACGGCGGATCAGGCCGCCTTTGCCAGCGGCGGCAGTGCGGCCGCTTCCTCGCGCTGGAACGCGAGGTGGTCCTTCAGCACCATGTAGAGCGACTTGTCGGAGATGCCGAGCGTCGCCGCCGTCATCTCGCGCTTGCCGAGGTGCTCGAACGTCGCGAGGGTGACGCGCCGCTTTACATCCTTCAGGCTCATGCCGAGCGGCAGCGAGATCGCGGGCGCATCGACCTGCGCCTCCTCCTCGGGCTGCGGCAGGCACGGGTCGCCGATCAACGAGCCGGGCGCCATCAGGTAGGCGCGATAGACGATGTTGCGCAGCTCGCGGACGTTGCCGGGCCAGCGGTATCCGCCGAGCTGCGCCAGCGCTTCCGGTGTGAACGACTTCTGCCGTCCCTCGACACTCGAGATCTCGCGCAGGAAGTGATCGGCGATCAGGCCGATGTCGTCGAGGCGATCGCGCAGCGGCGGCATCTCGATCGGGAACACGTTGAGCCGGTAGAACAGGTCGGCGCGCAAGGTGCCGTCGTCGACCGCCTTCTGCGGGTCCTTGTTGGTCGCCGCGATGATGCGGACGTCGACCTCGCGGGTCTGCGTCGAGCCGACTCGCAGCAGCGTGCCGCTCTCGAGCACGCGCAGCAGCCGGACCTGGAGATCGGCCGGCATCTCGGTCACCTCGTCGAGGAACAGGGTGCCGCCATGTGCGCGCTCGAAGAAGCCGATGTGCTGGCGGTCGGCGCCGGTGAAGCTGCCCTTCTCGTGGCCAAACAATTCGCTCTCGATCAGCTTCGGCGAAATGGCGCCGCAATTGACGGCCATGAAGTGCTCGCCGCGCCGCCGGCTCAGATCGTGGATCGTCTTCGCGACAACTTCCTTGCCGGTGCCGCTTTCGCCGGTGATCAGTACCGCAGCACCGGTGCGCGAAACGCGCGACATCCGGTCGTAGACGCGCCGCATCGGCGCAGAGCGTCCCCACAGTTGGCCGAAGTGGCCGCGCGTCTCGACGTCGTCGGCCAGGTCGCCGATCTCGCTGTTGAAGGCGGCCGGCGGTGAGAGGCGGGCCAGCACCGCCTGCAGCTGCAGCTCGGAAACAGGTTTGCTCAGGTAGTCGGCGGCATGCAGGCGAAGTGCCTCGATCGAGCTGTCGAACGTGGGGCGGTCGGCCAGCAGCACAACCTCGGCCCCGGCCAGTTGCCCGCCTTCCTGAAGGAGTTGCAGGCCGCTGCCGTCCGGCAGGCGGACGTCGACGAAGGCGATGTCGGGCTTCTGCAGCGCGATCTGGCCGTGGGCCTCGCGCAGCGAGCGCGCAGTCGCGCACGTGAAGCCGCTGGCAGCGGCTACGCCGGCCAAGCGGTCGGTGGCGGCGCGGTCTTCATCGACGATCAGGATATGTCGCATTGGCAGAGATCAATGGCAATCGATTCGAGTGGAGCTAAGTAGAGTCCCTGAGTCGTTCGGCGTCTGTCGGAAAGGGACTACTCGCCGAGTGAGCCCCGTCTCACGTCTCACGCATTCGGGCCAGGCACATTCGCCTGCTGCCGGCGCGGTTGAGAAAGGCGGCACGGTAGTCGCAATCGTCGCGCGTGCCTGTGACAAATCGTTGAATCGCACGATCGTGCTAAAACATCGGCTGGCATTGGGACGGGAGCTCCGCATGGACCTGAATTTCACCTCCGAGGAACTCGCGTTCCGCGAGAAGATCCGCGGCTGGGTGGCCGAACATCTGCCCAAGGACATCAGCCACAAGGTCCACAACGCGCTGCGCTTGTCGCGCGACGATATGCAGCGCTGGGCCAAGATCCTCGGCAAGCAAGGCTGGCTCGGCTGGGGCTGGCCGAAGGAATTCGGCGGGCCGGGCTGGAACGCGATCCAGCGTCATTTGTTCGAAGAGGAATGCGCCCTCGCCGGCTCGCCCCGCGTGGTGCCATTCGGCCCGGTGATGGTCGCACCGGTCATCATGGCGTTCGGCACGCCCGAGCAGCAGAAACGCTTCCTGCCCGGCATCGCGAGCGGCGAGGTCTGGTGGAGCCAGGGCTACAGCGAGCCGGGTTCGGGCTCCGACCTCGCGTCGCTGAAGACCAAGGCCGAGCGGCGCGGCGACTACTACGTCGTCAACGGCCAGAAGACCTGGACCACGCTCGGCCAGTACGGAGAATGGATCTTCTGCCTGGTGCGGACCAGCAGCGACGGCAAGCCGCAGACCGGCATCAGCTTTCTGCTGATCGACATGAAGAGTCCCGGCATCACAGTGCGCCCGATCATCACGATGGACGGCGAGCACGAGGTCAACGAGGTCTGGTTCGACAACGTCGAGGTGCCGGCCGACAACCTGATCGGCGAAGAGAACAAGGGCTGGACCTACGCGAAGTACCTGCTCGCGCATGAGCGCACCAACATCGCCGACGTCAACCGAGCAAAGCGCGAACTCGAGCGGCTGAAGCGGATCGCGAAATCGGAAGGCGTCTATACCGACACGCGCTTCCGCGACGAGATCGCGAAGCTCGAGGTCGACATCGTCGCGCTCGAGATGATGGTGCTGCGCGTGCTGTCGGCCGAGAAGAGCGGCAAGCAGAGCCTCGACGTGGCCGGCCTGCTGAAGATCCGCGGCAGCGAGATCCAGCAGCGCTATTCGGAGCTGATGATGCTCGCCGCCGGGCCTGCCACGGTGCCCTATGTGCGCGAGGCGATGGAAGCCGGCTGGCAGGGCGATCAGGCCGGCGGCACCGTCGTCGCGCCGCTCGCGGGGACCTACTTCAACATGCGCAAGACGACGATCTACGGCGGGTCGAACGAGGTTCAACGGAACATCGTCGCCCAAACGGTCCTCGGCTGAATCGACAGGATCAGGAGAACGACGATGGACTTCGATTTCAGCGACGAGCAGGAGATGCTGCGCGACTCGGTGCACAAGTGGGTCGACAAGGCCTACGACCTCGAGCGCCGGCGCGCGATCGTCAAGGCGGGCGGCTACTCGGCCGATGCGTGGCGCGAGATCGCCGAGCTCGGGCTGACCGGGTTACAGGTGCCGGAGGCGAATGGCGGGCTCGGCTTCGGGCCGGTCGAGGCGATGGTGGTAATGGAAGAGCTCGGCCGCGGCATCGTGCTCGAGCCGTTTGCGGCCGCGTCGCTGGTCGCCGTCAGCCTGCTGCGCGACGGTCACGCGCCGTCGGCGGAGCTCTGGCTGCAAGGCATCGCCGAAGGCAAGGAAACCGTCGTCCTCGCGCACCAGGAGCGGACCGCGCGCTATCGCCTGGCGAACGTCACGACCAAGGCCGAGCATGCCGGCGGCACCTGGCAACTGAGCGGCAAGAAGATCATGGTGCCGGCCGGCATGCACGCCGGCGCCTTCATCGTGCCGGCGCGCGTCAGCGGCAATGACGACGATCCGGCCGGCATCGGCCTCTTCATCGTCTCGAAGGGCGAAGGCGGTGTCGAGGTGCGCGGCTACCCGACCCAGGACGGCGCCAGCGCCGCCGACCTGACCCTGAACCGCGCCAACGCGATCGAGCTCATGGCGCCCGGCGAAGCCTATGCGGCGCTCGAGCGCGCGATCGACGTCGGCATCGCCGCGCTCTGTGCGGAGGCGGTCGGCGTGATGGACAAGCTGGTCGCGATCACAGTCGAGTACATGAACACGCGCAAGCAGTTCGGCGTGCCGATCGCGACGTTCCAGGCCCTCCGCCACCGCATGGCCGACGTCAAGATGCAGCTCGAGCTGGCGCGTTCGATGAGCTTCTTCGCGACCCTGAAGCTCGACGAGCCGGCGCCGTCGCGCCGACGCGCCCTCGCCCAGGCCAAGCTGCAGCTCGGCCAATCGATGCGCTACGTCGGCCAGCAGTGCATCCAGCTGCACGGCGGCATCGGCGTGACCGACGAGTACTCGGCCGGCCACTATTTCAAGCGCCTGACGGTCATGGAGATGACCTACGGCGACTCGATGCACCAGCTCGGCGAGGTCGCTGCGCGGATGCAGGACACCGCCGGCGTCTTCGCCTGAACCGCCGGCCCTGCCCGTCGTGTCGCTCGAGCCGACGACCCGCGGACTGACGGCCGTCGAAGGCCTTCAGGTTGGCCACTTCACTGAGACACGCCGGCCGACCGGCTGCACCGTGATCCTCGCGCCGACCGGCGCGGTGGCCGGCGTCGACGTGCGCGGCGCATCACCCGGCACGCGCGAGACCGAGCTGCTGTCGCCGCTCAACGCGGTCGAGAAGGTCCACGCGATCCTGCTCGCGGGCGGCAGTGCGTTCGGGCTCGATGCTGCCGGCGGCGTGATGCGCTGGCTCGACGAGCGCGGCATCGGCGTGCAGTTGCCGCGCGTCGCCGCGGCGGGCCCGCAAGCCAGGCAACCGATCCGCGTGCCGATCGTGCCGTCCGCGATCCTGTTCGACTTGTGGCTCGGCGATCCGACGATCCGGCCGGACGCGGCCGCCGGCTACGCCGCCTGTGAAGCAGCCACGAACGAGCCACCCGAGCAGGGCAATGTCGGGGCCGGCGCGGGCGCTTCGGTCGGCAAGCTGTTCGGGATCGAGCGCGCGATGAAAGGCGGCCTGGGCAGTGCCGCGGTCACGGTCGGCGGCGTCACCGTCGGCGCGCTCGCCGCGGTGAACGCGGCCGGTGACATCGTCGATCCGGCCACCGGCGCGGTCGTCGCTGGCGCTAGAACCGTCGAAGGCAATGCCCTGCTCGGCTCGATGCGCGCAATCCTCGCAGGCGAGTGGCCCGGGCTGGCCACGGCCGGCAGCGCGACGACGCTCGGCGTCGTCGCCACCGACGCGCAATTGACCAAGGCCGAGGCCAACAAGGTCGCGCAGATGGCACAGGATGGCCTGGCGCGCAGCATCAACCCGGCCCACACGATGACTGACGGTGACGTCGTCTTCGCGCTCGCAACCGGCACCCGGCCCGGACCTGCGAACGTCACGTTGATCGGCGCGCTCGCCGCCGAGATGCTGGCCGAAGCGGTGCTGCGCGGCGTGCTCGCGGCACGCGGCCTCGAAGGCGACGGCCTGCCGAATCTGCCGGCGGTCGGCGACCTCTGAGATCGCCTTTCACACCAAGGCCCTCGATGCACTCCACCCTGACGCGCCGCGTGCTGCTGTTCTGTGCCGCGCTCGGTGCCGCCCTGCTCGCCGCTTGCGCGATCCGCTCGCCCGCGGTATCCGACCGCCCACCGGTCGTCTTCGTGCACGGCAACGGCGACACCGCCGGGCTCTGGATCACGACGATGTGGCGTTTCGAGTCGAACGGCTGGCCGCGCGATCGCCTCCATGCGATCGACGTGCCCTACCCGCTCGCCCGCGACGACGACAGCAAGGCGCAGCCAGGCAGGACTTCGAGCGCCGAGCACATGGCCTGGCTCTCCGCCGAGGTCGACAAGGTGCTGGCTGCGACCGGCGCGAAGCAGGTCGTGCTGATCGGCAACTCGCGCGGCGGGATTGCGATCCGCAACTACATCGCGGGCGGCGGCGCCGCGCGGGTCTCGCACGTCGTGCTCGGCGGCGTACCGAACCACGGCGTCTGGAACGATCCGGCAGTGCTGCCGGGCAACGAGTTCAACGGCGCCGGACCGGTATTGACGCGCCTCAACACGCTGCAAGGCGCCGAAGGGCTCGAGGTCGCGCCAGGCATCCGCTGGCTGACGATCCGCTCCGACACCAACGACAAGTTCGCGCAGCCCGACGCGGTCTGGGTCGGCCGGCGCGGTCAGGCGACGAACGTGACCTACGACGGGCCCGCGCTGAAGGGCGCCGAGAACATCGTGATTCCCGGCATCGACCACCGCGAGACTTCGTTCAGCGTGCCGGCCTTCGAGCAGACTTGGCGATTCCTGACCGGCAGCGCACCGGCGACCACCGCGATCACGCCGGAGTCGCCGATCGTCCTCGATGGCAAGGTCAGCGGGCTCGGCCTGAACAACCGCGACGGCGCGTTCGCGACCAACCTGCCGCTGGTCGGCGCCACGCTCGAGGTCTACGCCACCGATCCGTCGAGCGGCGAGCGGCGCGGCGCCGCGGTGCACCGCAAGACGATCGGCGCCGACGGCCTGTGGGGACCGTTCACTGCCGCCTCGAACACGCCGTACGAAGTCGTCATCGCGGCGCCTGGCTACGCGACCACGCACATCTACCGGTCGCCGTTCCCGCGCAGCTCGCGCATCGTCAACCTGCGCGCCGAGCGCCTGCTCGATGCCGACCGCGAGGCGACCGCGGTCGTCGTGCTGACGCGGCCGCGCGGCTACTTCGGGCTGCAGCGCGACCGCATCGCGCTCGACGGCAAGGCGCCGCCCGGCGTGCCGCCCGGCACTGCGGGCATCTCGAGCTCGCGCCTGAAGGTGGCCGAGCCGGGCCGCAGCGTGGTCGGCGAGTTCAACGGCGAGCGAATCGCCGGCCGGGCCTGGCCGGTCGCGTCCAACGAACTGACGTTGCTCGAGCTGCACTACTGAGCCGAGACGCACCGCAGGATTGATCGCGGGACCGTGACGCGCCGTTCCTCGAAACGGTGCATCCGGCGACGGCGACCGTGAACGCGGCTGGCATTCTTCGTGCTCCTGCCCGTCGGTCGCGCCGCTCGGGTCCGACCCGGTTGAAGACGCCCCGCGCTTTGCGATGATGGGCGGCGCGATCGGCGCATCCGGAGCGCGGCCGCCACCGACCGCCTCGTCCGTTCACCTCAAGGAGACACCATGCGTTTTTCATCTGTGCGTCGCACCCAGCTGGCGGCCCTGGTCGCCGTCCTCGCCTCGTCGTTGCCGGGAATCGCAGCGGCCCAGGGCAAGACCAAGGTGGCGGCGATCTACACCGTGCCGTTCGAGCAGCAATGGGTCAGCCGCATCCACAAGGCGCTGAAGGCGGCCGAGGCGCGCGGCGAGATCGAATACAAGGCCAGCGAGAACGTCAGCAACGCCGACTACGAGCGCGTGATGCGCGAATACGCGACCGGCGGCAGCAACCTGATCGTCGGCGAGGCGTTCGCGGTCGAGGCCGCGGCGCGCAAGGTGGCGAAGGACTTCCCGAAGGTCTCGTTCCTGCTCGGCAGCTCGGGCAAGCCGCAGGAGCCGAACTTCAGCGTGTTCGACAACTACATCCAGGAGCCGGCCTACCTGAGCGGCATGGTCGCCGGCGGCGTGACCAAGACCAACAAAATCGGGATGGTCGGCGGCTTCCCGATTCCCGAGGTCAACCGGCTGATGAACGCGTTCATGGCCGGCGCGACCGAGGTCAATCCGAAGGTCGAGTTCACGGTCAGCTTCATCAACAGCTGGTTCGATCCGCCGAAGGCGAAGGAAGCCGCGTTCGCGATGATCGACAAGGGCGCCGACGTGCTCTACGCCGAACGCTTCGGCGTGTCGGATGCGGCCAAGGAAAAGGGCAAGCTCGCAATCGGCAATGTCATCAACACGCAGGACAAGTACCCCGACACCGTCGTCTCGTCGGCGCTCTGGAACATGGAGCCGACAATCGACCGCGCGTTGAAGCTCGTCAAGGACGGCAAGTTCAAGCCCGAGGACTACGGCTCCTATTCGATGATGAAACACAAGGGCTCGGAGCTGGCGCCACTCGGCACGTTCGAGAAGAAGGTGCCGGCCGAGATCGCGACCAAGGTCAAGGCGAAGGAGAAGGACATCCTCGACGGCAAGTTCACGGTCAAGGTCGACGACAACCAGCCGAAGTCGACCGCGAAGTGACGCGAGTGGCGGGCACCTGATGCGAGCCCGCCCGGGCTGCGGCGCGGGCCGGATGGACGGGGATCGGCCGGCGCGCATGGCATCGGCCGTCCGTGCCGATTCCGCTGCCCCGTCCGCGACGGCCTGACTTCATCACACCGTTATGAGCGAACGCGTCCTGCGGCTCGACCGCATCACGAAGCGGTTTGGTCGGCTGCTCGCGAACGACGCGATCTCGCTCGACCTGCAAGCCGGCGAGGTGCTCGCGCTGCTCGGCGAAAACGGCGCCGGCAAGTCGACCCTGGTCTCGATCCTGTTCGGCCACTACAGCGCCGACGACGGCTCGATCGAGGCGTTCGGCCGGCCGCTGCCCCCGGGCAATCCTCGCGCCGCGTTGGCCGCCGGCATCGGCATGGTGCACCAGCACTTCACGCTGGCCGACAACCTCAGCGTGCTCGACAACGTTGCGATGGGCACCGAGCCGTTGTGGCAGCCGTTCTCGCGCCGCGCGCAGGCGCGGGCTCGGCTGCTCGATGTCGCTCAGCGCTTCGGCCTGCCGGTCGATCCTTATGCACGGGTCGGCGATCTGACCGTCGGCGAGCGACAGCGCGTCGAGATCCTGAAGGCGCTGGTGCGCGGCGCGCGCATCCTGATCCTCGACGAGCCGACCGCAGTGCTGACGCCGCAGGAAAGCGAATCGCTGTTCACGACGCTCGGCCAGATGGTCGCGAGCGGCCTGTCGATCATCTTCATCAGCCACAAGCTCGCCGAGGTGCTGCGCGTCTCGGACCGCGTCGCGGTGCTGCGCGCCGGCAAGCTGGTCGCCGAAGCGCGCGCCGCCGAGACGACGCGCGAGCAACTCGCTGCGTGGATGGTCGGCCACGCGGTGCAGGAGAGCGTCAGGCGGCCGACTGCGCGCGTCGGCGCAGCGCTCTGCGTGCTCGATCGAATCGGTACCGACGGCGCCGGGCGCGACCGGCTCGACGACGTCTCGCTGACTTTGCGCGCCGGCGAGATCGTCGCGATCGCCGGCGTCTCCGGCAATGGCCAGGTCGCGCTCGCCGACGTGCTGTGCGGGACGCGCGAGATCGCTTCGGGCTCGCTGCGGCTGCGCGACGACGCGCTGCGCGCGAATCCGGTCTGGCTGGTCCATCGCGGCGTCGCACGCATTCCCGAAGACCGTTCCGGCGTCGGCGTGATCGGCAATCTGACGGTGTGGGAGAACGCGGTCTCCGAACGTCTGCGCAGCCCGGCGTTCTCGCGGGGTGGTTGGGTCCGACGCAATGCGGCCCGGCGCCATGCCGAACATGTGGTGAAGACATTCGATGTGCGCGGCGGAGGTCCGCTCGCGCCGGCGCGCGCGCTGTCCGGCGGCAACATGCAGAAGCTGATCCTCGGCCGCGCCTTGCTGCCGGTCGAAGGTGATGCACCGACCACCTTGATCGTTGCCCACCAGCCGACCTGGGGCCTCGATGTCGGCGCAGTCGCGTTCGTCCATGACCGGTTGATCGCGGCACGCGACGCCGGGGCTGCGGTGCTCGTGATCAGCGACGACCTCGACGAGGTGCTTGCACTCGGCGACCGGGTCGCGGTGATGCACGCCGGCCATCTGACCGAAGCGATCGACGCGACGCGGTGGACCCGCGCGGCGATCGGCCTCGCGATGACCGGTGTGCCGGAGAGCGACGCGTTGCGACGCGAGGCCGCGTGAGGCTTGATGACTGGGTCCGCCTCGAGGACCGCGCCGCGAAAGGACACTGTGTGAGACCCAACCGCACGGTCTCATCCGCCTCGGCGGCTACGCTGCCGAAGGACGCATCGTGAGACTCGAGAAGCGACCGGCGCGCTCGGCGGCGGCGCTGGTGCTGGCGCCGACCGGCGCAGTCGCGTTCACCCTGGTCGTCAGTGCGCTGCTGGTGCTGTGGGCCGGTGCGCCGGTCCTGCGCACCTACGGCCTCTTGTTTCAGGGCGGCTTCGGCTCGGTGTTCGCGCTCAGCGAGACCTTGACCCGGGCGACGCCGCTGGTGCTGACCGGGCTCGCGGCCACCGTCGCGTTCAAGGCGCGCCTCTTCAACATCGGCGCCGAAGGCCAGCTCTACGCCGGTGCGATCGCCGCGATCGCGGTCGGCGGGTTGCACGGCGGCAGCGGCTTCACGCAACCGCCATGGCTGCTGTTCCCGCTGATGATGGCCGCCGCTGCGCTCGCCGGCGCACTGCTGCTGCTCGGCCCGGCGTGGCTGAAGCTGCGCCTCGGCGTGGACGAGGTCGTGACGACCCTGCTGCTGAACTTCATCGTGCTGCTCGGCGTCGGCGCGCTGCTCGACGGCCCGATGAAGGATCCGACGGCGATGGGTTGGCCCCAGTCGGTGGCGGTTCCGGAAGAGCTGGAGCTGGGAAAGCTCGCCGAGCGCTCGCGCGTCCATTCCGGCCTCCTGATTGCGCTGGTGCTCGCCGTGTTTGGCGCAGTGGTGGTGTCGGCGCAACGCCAGCCGACCGCAGCAGCGGCCACGATCGCGATGCCGCCCATGATCGGGGTGCCGGCCTTGGTCAGGTGACCTTGGGGACCCTCCTCCCGGATCGACTGGCCG
>Ga0207691_10000361_pt1 | contig 45833 bp, 30 predicted proteins | sample KBSM13metaG_FD_184327 | JGI IMG/M metagenome (GOLD analysis project Ga0207691, IMG submission 184327) | Miscanthus rhizosphere microbial communities from Kellogg Biological Station, Michigan, USA - KBS M1-3 metaG (SPAdes) (version 2) | ecosystem: Host-associated > Plants > Roots > Rhizosphere >...
CAGCTTGCCTTCGCGCACCAGCTGCAGGCTCGACGGCATGTTGTCGAACATCATCGTGACGCGGCCGCCGAGCAGGTCGGGGATCGCGGTCGCGCGGCCTTTGTACGGGATGTGCTCCATGTCGATCCCGGTCATCGTCTTGAAGAGCTCGCCCGAGACGTGGATCGAGGTGCCGGAGCCCGATGACGCGAACGTCATCTTGCCGGCCTTCTTGCCCAGGTCGATGAATTCCTTCAAGGTCTTGGCCGGCACGTCGTTGTTGACGACCAGCATGTTCGGCGTGGTTGCCAGCAAGGTGATCGGCGCGAAGTCCTTGACCATGTCGTACGGCATCTTGGTGTAGAGCGCGCCGTTGATCGAATGGGTGCCGACGGTCCCGACCACGATCGTGTAGCCGTCGGGCGGCGACTTGGCGACCGCATCGGCGCCGGTGTTGCCGCCGGCGCCCGGCTTGTTGTCGATGATGACCGGCTGGCCCCAGTTCGTCTGCAGCTTCTCGCCGATCAGCCGCGCGAGGATGTCGGGTGCGCCGCCACTCGTGAACGTCACGACGATGTGGATCGGCTTGCTCGGAAACGTTGCCGCACCGGCCTGGGCAAACGCCGCGGCGGGAGCGAGCAGTGCCGTGGTGGCAAGTCCGGCGAAGAGGAGCCGGTGAATCGATGGCGTCATGAGGGAGTCTCCGTGTCTTGGCTCGGATTCGCGCGGCTCGACGAACGGCGCGGATCGCGTCCGAGGAACCATTATTTGTCGCAGCTCCGGCGGCGCGGCGAGGGGTTTTCCAGCGCTCCGCCTGCGTCGATGTGGCGGCATCTCCGGTGGCCGAGGCAAACTCACGAACTGTGAGAGTCGATCGGGCGGTTAGGCTCGCCGCATGCTAAAACCTCTTCACGATCTGTCTCGCGAGGCCGCGGACGCAGCGCAACTGGACCTCGCTCCCGAGTTAGAGATCGTGATCGAGGTGCCGCGCGGCAGCTTCCTGAAGCGCGGCCTGACCGGTCGCATCGATTTCGTGTCGCCGCTGCCGTGCCCGTTCAACTACGGCGCGGTGCCGTCGCACCTCGGTCTCGAAGGCGACCTGCTCGACGCGCTGGTCCTCGGTCCGCGTCTGCGCTTCGGCACCCGCGTCCGGTTGCGCGCGTGGGGTGCGGTCACGCTGACCGATCGCGGCATGTCCGATGACAAGCTGGTTTGCAGCGTGCAGCGTCCGAGCCGCGAGGAACGCGCCGAGGTGCTGCGCTTCTTCCGCTTCTACGCGCGCTGCAAGGCTCTGCTCAATTTCGTCAAGCGCCGCCCGGGTCGCAACGCGTGCGAGGGCTGGTGCGAAGCCGCCGAGGCAATCGCACGCGCACGTCCGCTGCAGGGGCCGTGGAGCGGCTCGGCAGTTCCGTTCTGAACGGTTGGCGCGGCCGCCTCGGACGCTCCGAGGGGCGGGCGATGGCTGGAAAGCAACGCGGCAAGCAACCGCGCCAACCCCGGCCTTCGCCGTGCCAAGATCGCAATTGAAGCCACCTCGACCATGCCCGAACCCCAGCGCGACCTCACGGCCACCCTGCTCGGCGTGCTCTTCATCGGCGCGCTGATTGTCGCCGCGTTCTGGATCCTCCGACCGTTCATCGCGGCGGCCATCTGGGCCACGATGATCGTCGTCGTCACCTGGCACGTGATGCTGCGGATGCAGGCGCGGTTGTGGAAGAGCAGGGCCCTCGCGATCCTCGCGATGATGGTCATCCTGTTGCTGCTGTTCGTCGTCCCGCTGACGCTCGCGGTCGGCACCATCGTCTCGAATTCGGGTGAGATCGCGGCCCGCACCCGTTCGCTTGCCACCTTTCAGATGCCGCTGCCGCCCCGTTGGCTCGCCGACCTGCCGTTCGTCGGCTCGCGCATCGTCACGGCCTGGGAAGAGGCCGCTGCGGCCGGACTCGAAGGCCTCTGGGCGCTCGTGGTTCCGTATGCCGGCAGCGTCACCGGGTGGTTCGTCGCTCAGGCCGGCAACGTCGGCTACCTCGGCCTCGAGTTCCTGATCACGCTGGCGCTCTCGGCGTTCATGTATGCGCATGGCGAGGAGGCCGGCTCGGCGGTGCTGCGCCTCGGCCGGCGCCTCGGCGGCAAGCAGGGCGAGGACCTCGTCTACCTCTCGTGTCAGGCGATCCGCGGCGTCGCGCTCGGCGTCGGCCTGACCGCGGTGATCCAGTCGGTGCTCGGCGGTATCGGCCTGTCAATTGCCGGGGTGCCGTTCGCGGGCGTGCTGACCGCGCTGCTGTTCGTGCTCTGCATCGCCCAGGTCGGCATGCTGCCGGTGCTGATCCCGGCGGTCATCTGGGTCTACTGGTCCGGCCACCCGGTCTGGGGCACCGTGCTGCTGATCTGGTCGGTGATCGTCAGCCTGATGGACATCGTGCTGCGGCCGATGCTGGCGCGGCGCAGCGCCGACCTGCCGTTGCTGCTGATCTTCGCCGGCGTGATCGGCGGGCTGATCGCCTATGGGCTGGTCGGCATCTTTGTCGGCCCGGTGGTCCTTGCCGTGGCCTATACATTGCTGCTGGCGTGGATCGAGCAGCGGGTGGCGCCGAGCCGGCGCGAGGGTGGGTGAGTGCGATGGCGATGCTGACGGCAATGCGACTTCTTCTGTTGGGCGTTCCGGCCGATGTGGTGTTCTCGGCCGGCTTCGAGGCTTCGCCGTACGGCCCGTTCTCGGTCAGCGCGTCGGCCGAGGAGCCGGCCCCGTCAACCCCGGCCTCGCCCGACTTCGACGCGGTGCTGTTGCATGCCGAACGCTTCGCGAACGCGTCGACGGTCGTCGACCGCCTGTCGCCGCTGTCGGCGGTGCTGATCGTCAGCGCCGACCAGGGCGCGGAGGCGACGATCGGTTGGCTCCAACGTGGCGCGCAGGACGTGCTCGGTCCGGCCGACCTGGCTGCGCCGGAGCTGGCCCGGCGCGTCCGCGCCGCGATCGAGCGCCAGCGCCTCGGCCGCGCGTCGCGCCGCGCCTACGCGACCGACCTCGCGACCGGCCTGCCGCACCGCCAGCAGTTCGTCGAGCATGTCAGCCAGCTACTCGCGCTGCGCGAGCGCGAGCCGGTGCCGATGGCGGTGCTGCTGCTGCGCATCGAGGGCTTCACGACGACCGAGTCGCGCCTCGGCGCGCCGGCCGCCGACGCGCTCCGCCGCAAGGTCGCGGTGCGGCTGCGCGGCGCCGTGCGGGCGAGCGACGTCGTCGCGGCGATCGACGATGTCTCGTTCGCGGTGCTTCTCGGCTCGCTGCTGTCGGCGGCCGATGGCGAACGGGTCGGCGCGAAGCTCGCGCAGCTGTTGATCGAGCCGTTCACGGTCGGTGGCACCTCCGCGGCGGTCGCGGTCGCGGTCGGCATCGGCCAGTATCCGGAGGACGGCAACCAGCCCGACCTGCTGCTCCGCAAGGCCACCGAGATGGCGCTCGACACGCCGGCGCAAGGCCGGCGCGGCATGGCCAATTTCGAGGAAACCGGCGGCCGGCCGACCAGCGCCGCGAACGACGAGTAGCCCGTCGGCGGCCGGCAGGCGGCCCGCCTGCCAAAATCGAGGATTGCCTGAACCGCCGCAACCCGGCGCTGCGTCCACGATGAAAGCCTCCGAGATCCGGTCGACGTTCCTGAAGTACTTCGAGTCGAAGGGTCACACCGTCGTCGCCTCGAGCCCGGTGGTGCCTGGCGACGATCCGACCCTGCTGTTCACGAACGCGGGGATGAACCAGTTCAAGGACGTGTTCCTCGGCTACGACAAGCGGCCCTATGTGCGCGCGGCGACGTCGCAGAAGTGCATCCGCGCCGGCGGCAAGCACAACGATCTCGAGAACGTCGGCTACACCGCGCGCCACCACACGTTCTTCGAGATGCTCGGCAACTTCTCGTTCGGCGACTATTTCAAGAAGGACGCGCTGAAGTTCGCGTGGGAGCTGCTGACCGAGGTCTACAAGCTGCCGAAGGACAAGCTCTGGGCGACGGTCTACGCCGAGGATGACGAGGCCTACCACATCTGGAAGAACGAGATCGGGTTGCCGGCCGAGCGCATCGTGCGGATCGGCGACAACAAGGGCGCGCGCTACGCGTCCGACAACTTCTGGATGATGGGCGACACCGGCCCGTGCGGGCCGTGCAGCGAGATCTTCTACGACCACGGTCCCGAGGTCGCCGGCGGCCCGCCCGGATCGCCCGATGAGGACGGCGACCGCTACATCGAGATCTGGAACAACGTGTTCATGCAGTTCAACCGCGACGACGCTGGGATCATGCACAAGCTGCCGAAGCCGAGCGTCGACACCGGCATGGGTCTGGAGCGGCTGACGGCGGTGCTGCAGCACGTCCACTCGAACTACGAGATCGATCTGTTCGTGACCCTGCTCGCCGCGGCGAAGAAAGTCGTCGATCTCGCCGGCGCGCGCGACTGCGACAAGGACTCGCCGTCGCTGAAGGTGATCGCCGACCACATCCGGGCCTGCGCGTTCACCGTCGTCGACGGCGTGATCCCGGGCAACGAGGGGCGTGGCTATGTGCTGCGCCGGATCACGCGGCGCGCGATCCGGCACGGCTACAAGCTCGGCGCCAGGAAGCCGTTCTTCCACAAGCTCGTCGCCGACCTCGCGGCCGAAATGGGTGAGGCCTATCCGGAGCTGCGGCGCGACCAGCAGCGCGCGACCGATGTGCTGAAGCAGGAGGAGGAACGCTTCTTCCAGACCATCTCGAACGGGATGGAGATCCTCGAGGCCGAACTGGCCAAGCTGGGTGCCGGAACCGAAGGCCAACCTTCCGGCGGGACGAAAGGCACGCTGAGCGGCGAGCTCGCGTTCAAGCTGCACGACACCTACGGCTTCCCGCTCGATCTGACGGCCGATGTCTGCCGCGAGCGCGGCGTCGCGGTCGACACCGCCGGCTTCGAGGCGGCGATGGGCCGGCAGCGTGAACAGGCGCGCGCAGCAGCGAAGTTCAAGGTCGCCCAGGGGCTCGCGTACAGCGGCGCCGACACGACGTTCCACGGCTACGACGCGCTCGCCCACGACAGCGCAAAGGTCGTCGCGCTCTATGTCGACGGCAGCGCGGTCGAGGTCGCGCGCGCCGGCGACGACGCGGTCGTCGTGCTCGACCACACGCCGTTCTATGCCGAGTCGGGCGGCCAGGTCGGCGACACCGGCGAGCTGCGCAATGCGGTCGCGCGCGTCCTTGTCGAGGACACCTTGAAGATCCAGGCCGCGGTGGTCGGCCACGAGGGCCGCATCGTCGAGGGCGAGATCCGCATCGGCGACGTGCTGAACGCGAAGGTCGACACCGAGCGGCGCGCGAGGACGGTGCGCAACCACAGCGCGACCCATCTGATGCACAAGGCGCTGCGCGAGGTGCTCGGCGAGCACGTGCAGCAAAAGGGCTCGCTGGTCGACGCCGAGCGCACGCGATTCGACTTCGCCCACAACGCGCCGGTCACGGCCGACCAGATCAGGACGGTCGAGGCGATCGTCAATGCCGAGATCCTCGAGAACCATGCGACGAACGCGCGCGTGCTGCCGATCGAGGAGGCGCAGAAGCTCGGCGCGATGATGCTGTTCGGCGAGAAGTACGGCGAGCTGGTCCGCGTGCTCGACATCGGCAGCAGCCGCGAGCTGTGCGGCGGCACGCACGTGCAACGGACCGGCGACATCGGCCTCTTCAAGATCGTCGCCGAGAGCGGCGTCGCGGCCGGCATCCGCCGCGTCGAAGCGGTGACCGGCGACAACGCGCTGACCTATTTGCAGTCGCTCGAAGGCACGGTGCAGCGCCTGGCCGGCGCGCTGAAGTCGGCGCCGGCCGAGGTGCCGGCTCGGGTCGGCCAGGTGCTCGATCAGGTGCGCACGCTCGAGAAGGAACTGGCGGCAATGAAGGGCAAGCTCGCCTCGTCACAAGGCGACGAGCTGCTTTCGCACGCCGTCGACGTCAAGGGCCTCAAGGTGCTGGCGGCACGGCTCGAAGGGGCCGATGCGCGCACCTTGCGCGAGACGCTCGACAAGCTGAAGGACAAGCTGAAGACCGCAGTGATCGTGCTCGCGGCGGTCGAGGGCGGCCGGGTCCAACTCGCGGCCGGTGTCACGAACGATTCGATCGGCAAGGTCAAGGCCGGCGAGCTCGTCAACCACGTCGCTCAGCAGGTCGGCGGCAAGGGCGGCGGCAAACCCGACATGGCGATGGCCGGCGGCACCGATCCGAGTCGTCTGGGTGCTGCGCTCGCGTCGGTGCAGGCGTGGGTCGCAGAGCGCGTCTAATCAAGCCTCGGCTACACCGGCGCGAGCCTTCCCATAGCGTTAACAGCCCTTAGTCGGCCGGCGCCCAGAGCACCGCGAACCACCCGTTCGGATCGGTCCAAGCGGTCGGCGTCGCGAAGCCGGCGGCGCTCAGCAGTTCGGTGAAGCGGTCAACCGTGTACTTGTATGAGTTCTCGGTGTGGATGCGTTCGCCGGCGCGGAAGTGCCGCTCCGCGCCGGGCCAGCGCACGCTCAGGTCGCGCCTCGCCTCGAGGTGCATCTCGATGCGCGAATGCCCGGTGTCGAAGCGCGCGACGTGGCGCCACTCCTCGGCGCGGAAGTCGCTGCCGATCGCGCCGTTCAAGTTGCGCAACAAGTTGCGGTTGAACGCGGCGGTGACGCCGAGCGCGTCGTCGTAGGCTGCCTCGAGCACCGCGGGGTCCTTGACGAGGTCGACGCCGATCACCAGGCCGCCGCCGTTCGCCTGCGCACGGACCTGGCGCAGGAAGCCGAGCGCCTCGTCCGGCGTGAAGTTGCCGATGCTCGAGCCCGGGTAGAAGAACACCGGCCGCGGCTGCAGCAGCTCGGGCGGCAACTCGAGTCGCTTCGAGAAGTCGAGCCCGAGGCCGACGATGTCGGTCTGCGGGTGCTCACGCTGCACCTGGCGCAGCGCGTCGCGCAGGAAGTCGACCGAGATGTCGACGGCGACATAGCGGTGCGGCTCGAGCAACGGGAAGAGGCGGGTCGCCTTCGCGCAGTTGCCGGCGCCGAGGTCGATCAGCGTGATGCCGCTGCCGGTGCGCTGCGCGATCTCGGCGCCGCGGCGTTCGAAGATCGACGCTTCGGTGCGGGTCGGGTAGTACTCCGGCAGTTCGGTGATCGCTTCGAACAGGTGCGAGCCGAGCCGGTCGTAGAAGTACTTCGGCGAAGCGCTCGCGTGTTCGGCGAGCAGCGCGGCGCGGGTCGCGTCGCGATCGTCAACGGCGCTGGCGGCGGCGGTCTGAATGAATTTGGGCGTGCGCATCAAGATCCTCGTGTGGCGGGCCGATCCGAAACGCGATCGGCCGTCGGCCGGGGTCGCGTCTGCAGCAGGGGCGTCGCCGGAACGCGCACGCACCTTACTCCCGGATCGCCCAGAATGCCGGCCATGGGCAAGTTTCCGGACGTCCGGCGCGGCGTGACCCGACGGCAGCTGTTGAAGGGCAGCACGGCGGCAATCGGGCTCGGCCTCGTTTCTGCGTCAGTGCAAGCGGCGTACCTGGTCAAGCCGTGGGATGCCAGGAAGCCGGTTCCGAAGCTCGAGCTCAACGATCTCGCCGGCAAGCCGTGGAATCTTGCTTCCGCACGCGGCCAGGTCGTCGTGATGAATTTCTGGGCCACCTGGTGCGAGCCCTGCCGGGCCGAGATGCCGTCGCTCGAGCTGATGGCGCAGCGCCTCGAGCGCGACGAGGTCAGCGTCGTCGCGATCAATTACCAGGAGCCGCTCCCGGCGATCCGGCGCTTTCTCGACGTGCAGCCGGTAACGTTGCCGATCCTGCTCGATCGCGACGGCGCGGCGACGATGGCGTGGACGCCGCGGGTCTTTCCGAGCACCGTGCTGATCGATCGCAAGGGCCAGCCGCAGCAGATCGTCCTCGGCGAGCTCGACTGGACCGGCAGCGTCGCGCGCGAGCTGGTCGCGCCGCTGCTGGTGCGCCAGAAGGCTTGATGGCCGTGCGGCGGCGCCGCGAGCCGCCTGAACCGATAATCCGCGCCACGCCCGAGGAGTGACGATGACGACCGCGAAGCCCTTTCCCCGCCTGACCCGCCGCCGACTCGTGCTGGCCTCCGGTGCGCTTGCCGCGACCGGCTTTTCGCCGATCGCGTTCGGCCAGGAGCGTCGCTTCGACCCACAGCCGGGCGAGTGGCGCACGTTCGATGTGACGACCCAGGTCGAGATCAAGGACGCCAGCGATGCGACGCGCGTCTGGCTGCCGATCCCGTCGATTGACAGCGCGTACCAGAAGTCGTTCGAGAGCACCTGGACCGGCAACGCGTCTGCGGCGCGCATCGTCTCCGATTCGAAGTACGGCGCGCGGATGCTGTACGCCGAATTCGATGCGGCGACCAAGCAGCCGAAGGTCACGCTGACCAGCCGGATCCAGACCCGCAACCGCGCAATCGACTGGGAGCGCCGGGTCGAGGCCGGCGAGGACGCGGCCAGCCTGAAGAGCTGGACCCGGCCGACCGATCTGATGCCGACCGACGGCATCGTGCTCGACACCGCGCGCGAGGCGACGCGCGGTGCTTGGTCGGACGAGGCAAAGGTGCGGCAGATCTACGATTGGGTCGTCTCGCACACCTACCGCGAGCCGAAAGTGCGTGGCTGTGGCGTCGGCGACATCAAGACGATGCTGGAGACCGGCAATTTCGGTGGCAAGTGCGGCGATATCAATGGCCTCTTCGTCGGCCTGTGCCGCGCGGTCGGCGTGCCGGCGCGCGACATCTACGGCATCCGCATCGCGCCGTCGCAGTTCGGCTACCGCGAGCTCGGCGGCAATCCGGCCAAGCTCCAAGGCGCCCAGCACTGCCGCGCCGAGGTCTACCTGAAGCAGCGCGGCTGGGTCGCGATGGATCCGGCCGACGTCGGCAAGGTGATGCGCCTCGAGTCGCCGGAGTGGATCAAGGACGATCGCCATCCGCTGGTCGCGCCGGTCAAGCGGGCGCTGTTCGGCGGCTGGGAAGGCAACTGGATGGCGTTCAACACCGCGCACGACGTCGCCCTGCCGGGCGCGCGCGGCGCCAAGCTCGGCTTCCTGATGTACCCGCAGGCCGAGAACGCGAACGGGCGCTACGACTCGCTCGATCCCGACAACTTCAAGTACACGATCACGGCGCGCGAGATCACCGGCTGAGCGGCATGCCGAACGTATCGCCGTTCTGCCGATGTCTCCGCACCCGCCCGTCGGTCGTGCCGGGATGCATTCGATGAGCGACGCCGTGACAACCCCGACGCCGCTCGACCTGGCCGGCCGCCACATGGTGCTCGGCCTGTCCGGCGGGATCGCCTGCTACAAGTCGGCCGAGCTGGTCCGTGAGCTGACGAAGGCGGGGGCCACCGTGCAGGTCGTGATGACCGAGGCGGCCGAGCACTTCATCACCGCGGTGACGATGCAGGCGCTGTCGGGGCGTGCGGTCGTCACGTCGCAATGGGATGCGCGCGAGCCGAACAACATGGCGCACATCAACCTGACGCGCGCGGCCGATCTGGTGCTCGTCGCCCCGGCGAGCGCGGACCTGATGGCCAAGCTCGCGCAGGGCCGCGCCGATGATCTGTTGAGCCTGATGTGCCTGGCGCGGCCGATCGAGCGCTGCCCGTTGCTGCTCGCGCCGGCGATGAACCGCGAGATGTGGGCGCATCCGGCGACGCAGCGCAATGCCGCGCAGCTGCGTGCCGACGGCGCGATCATTCTCGGCCCGGCCAGCGGCGACCAGGCTTGTGGCGAGATTGGCGACGGCCGCATGCTCGAACCCAAGGAGCTGCTCGCCGAGCTGGTCGCGTTCTTCCAGCCGAAGGTGCTGCAGGGTCGCACCGTACTGATCACCGCCGGCCCGACCTTCGAGCCGATCGATCCGGTGCGCGGCCTGACCAACCGGTCGAGCGGCAAGATGGGCTTCGCGCTCGCACGTGCCGCCGCCGAGGCCGGCGCGACGGTGACGCTGGTCGCCGGTCCGGTCGGGTTGGCGACCCCGCGCGGCGTGCGTCGCATCGACGTCGGCAGCGCCCTCGAGATGCACGCCGCGGTGATGCCGGAAGCGCCGCATCACGACGTCTTCATTGCGACCGCCGCGGTCGCCGACTGGCGCCCGGCTGCGCGCGCCGATCAGAAGATCAAGAAGGCTCGTGGCAAGGCGGTGCCGTCGTTCGAGCTGACCGAGAACCCCGACATCCTCGCCAGTGTCGCTGCGCTCGACGAGAAGGGCGGCGCGAAGCGGCCGTTCTGCGTCGGCTTCGCCGCCGAGAGCCACGACCTGATCCGCCATGCGCGCGAGAAGCTCGAGCGGAAGCGCGTGCCGATGATCGTCGCCAACCTCGGCCCGGCTACCTTCGGGCGCGACGACAACCGCCTGACCATCGTCGATGCGGCCGGCGAGCAGGAGCTGGCGCGTGCCGACAAGCTGACCCTCGCGCGACAGCTGGTTGGCGAGATTGCCAAGCGCCTGAACGCCGCCGCGCGGTGACGGCGCGGCCACCAACTTAAATCCTTCTTCGAGGCTCGAACGAGCCGACTCTTGCAATGGCCCCGATCGAATTGAAGATTCTCGACCCGCGCGTCGCCGACTCGTTGCCGGCTTATGCGACCGCCGGCAGCGCCGGCCTCGACCTGCGTGCCTGCCTTGACGCGCCGTTGACGCTCGAGCCCGGACAGACGACGCTGATCCCGACCGGCCTCGCGATCCACATCGGCGACCCGAACCTGGCCGCGATGCTGCTGCCGCGCTCCGGCCTCGGCCACAAGCACGGCATCGTGCTCGGCAACCTGGTCGGCCTGATCGACTCCGACTACCAGGGCCCGCTGATGGTGAGCTGCTGGAACCGCGGCAGCGTCGCCTTCACGGTGCAGCCGCTCGAGCGCATCGCGCAGCTCGTCATCGTGCCGGTCGTCCAGGCGCGCTTTCGGGTCGTCGACGAGTTCGACGCGACCGACCGCGGCGTGCGCGGGTTCGGGTCGACCGGACGCGCCTAATGCCCCTTGCCCCGGCTGCGGCTCCGTTCGACCGGCGCCGTTTCCTCCGCCTGTTCACGGCGGTGATGCTGCCGATGTTCCTGGCGGCGGTCGATCAGACGCTGCTCGCGACGGCGACGCCGGTCATCAGCCGCGAGCTCGGCGGCTTGCGCGACACCTCGTGGCTGGCCGTCGCCTACCTGCTTGCCTCGGTCGTCACGGTGCCGCTCTACGGCCAGCTCGGCGACCGCTTCGGCCGCCGTCGCGTGCTGGTCGGCGCAATCGCGCTGTTCTCGCTCGGCTCGCTGGCCTGCGGCCTCGCCACGTCGCTCGGCATGTTGATCGCGGCGCGCGTTCTGCAGGGGTTTGGTGGCGGCGGGCTGATGACCTTGTCGCAGGCGCTGATCGGCGAGGTCGTGCCGCCGCGCTTGCGCGCCCGCAACCAGGGCTACTTCGCGATCATCTTCACGCTCGCCAGCGTCGGCGGGCCGGTGATCGGCGGCGTGGTCGTCCACAACGCGAGCTGGCGCTGGCTGTTTCTCGTCAATCTGCCGCTTTGCTTGCTCGCCGGCCGGCGCCTCTACAGCCTGCGCGGCGACGATGTCGCGCACCGGGCGACCGGCCGTCCTGACGTAGCCGGCCTGCTGCTATTCGCGAGCGCGATCTGCACCAGCCTGTTCTGGCTGTCGTCGGGCGGTCATCACTTCGCATGGGCCTCGGCCACGAGCATCGCACTGGCCCTTGGCGCGACCGTGCTGTGGATGGTGCTGCTGCGCGTCGAGCGGCGCGCCGAGCGGCCGTTCCTGCCGATCGACCTGATCCGCCGGCCGGCGATCCGCTACGCGGTGCTCACCGTGATCGGTTTCGCCTCGGCGATGTTCGCGATGGTGTTTTACCTGCCGGTCTACTTGCAGCTCGCGCTGCACACCAACCCGGCCGAGTCGGGCCTGCTGCTGCTGCCGCTGACCGCCGGCATCGTCTGCGGCGCTGCGCTGACCGGGCGGCTGATCGTCTGGACCGGGAAGCCGACCGACATCCCGAAGTTCGGCCTGCTGCTCGCGGCGGCCTCGCTCTGCGCGATGGCGCTGGCGCCGGCCGACAAGCGGATGCTGGTGGCGCTCGGCTTCACGACCGGGCTCGGTCTCGGCAGTGTGATGTCGGTCATGCAGATCGTGACGCAGACAGAGGCCGGCCCGGCCCGCCTCGGAGCGGCCGCAGGTACCATCTCGCTGGCCCGCACCTTGGGGTCTTCGCTCGGGGCGTCGGCGTTCGGTGCACTGATCTACGGCTCGATCCGCGGCACCCTCGACGTCCGGGCGTTGCAGGATCCGCAGGTGGTGGCCCGGCTCGAAACGGCGTTTCGGGTCGCGTTCCTCGGGGCCGCCTTGCTGTGCGTGCTCGCGGCGTGGACGGCGAGCCGGGTGCCGTCCCTGCGATTCGATGAGGAACTGCGCCACGTCGATGCGGTCGGTGATTAGCGGGGTGGCGCGACGCGCCAGGGTGGCCGACCGGCCACGGCCAGGAGACAGGACAATCCGGATGAAGAAGGCGACGGTGATCGGGCTCGTGATCGGCATCGGCGTGCTGGTCGGAGCCGGCTATCTGTTCGTGCGCAGCCGCGATGCGGCGCCCGGCGGTCCGGCCACCAGCGCGGCGGCCGCATCGGGTGCCGCGTCGGGGGCGGGCGGGGCGCCGGTCTCGGTCAGCTCGGTACGGGCTCAGCAGCGCGAGGTCGACGTCGTTCTCGAGGCGACCGGCACCGTGACGGCCCTCAACAGCGTCGACGTGCGGCCGCAGGTCAGCAGCACGATCATGAAGGTCCATATCCGCGAGGGCCAGTTCGTCAAGCAGGGCCAGCTGCTGTTCACGCTCGATGCGCGCAACGACGAAGTCAATCTGACCAAGGCGAAGGCGCAGCTCGCGAAGGACATGGCGTCGCTCGCCGATGCGCAGCGTCAACTCGCGCGCAGCCGGGACCTGTTTGCGCAGAACTTCATCTCGCAGGGCGCGGTCGACACGAACCAGACCTTGGTCGAGGCGCAGCAGGCCGTCGTCGCGTCGGACCGCGCGGCGATCGAGGCGGCTCAGGTCGGCCTCTCGTACACCCGCATCGTCGCGCCGTCGGCGGGTCGCGCCGGCGCGATCAACGTGTTCGCCGGCAGCAGCGTGCAGCCGACTGGCGCGGTGCTGGTGACGATCACCCAGCTCGACCCGATCGCGGTCGGCTTCAACCTGCCGCAGCGCAACCTCGGCGATGCACTGCAGACGCTGCGCGGCGGCGGCGGCAAGGTCTCGGCGGTGCTGCCAGAGGGGCGCGGCACGTTGACGGGCCGGCTGAGGTTCGTCGACAACGCAGTCGATGCCGGCTCGGGCACCGTTCGCGTCAAGGCGGAGTTTCCGAATGCCGACGAGAAGCTGTGGCCGGGCGCTTTCGTCAACGTCCGCCTCGCGGTGCAGACGTTGAAGGACGCGGTGGTGCTGCCGCAGGCCGCGATCATCACCGCGCCGCGCGGCCGCATCGTCTATGTTGTCGATGTGAGCAACAAGGCGTCGCCGCGGCCGGTCGAGATCGTCTATCCGTTCGGCGAGGAAGCGGTCGTCAGCGGCGTCAAGTCCGGCGAGCGGGTCGTCGTCGACGGCCGGCAGAACCTGCGCAGCGGCTCGACCGTCGTCGAGCGCGCGCCGTCCGAAGGCGGCGGACGCTCGCGGCGTGGTGCGGGTGCCGCCTCAGCCGCTTCGACGCCCTCCGGGCCGGCGACCGAGGCCGTGCCGGCCAGCGCTCCGGCAGCCGCTGCAGCGCCGCTGGCGATGTCGTCGGGAGCCACGCCATGAATTTGTCTGAGCTGTTCATCCGCCGTCCGGTCCTGACCGTGCTGCTGAACGCGGCGATCGTCGTCGCCGGCGTCATCGCCTACAACCGGATCCCGATCGCGGCGCTGCCGAGCTACAACACGCCGGTCATCAACGTCTCGGCGCAACTGCCCGGCGCGAGTCCGGAGACGATGGCGACCTCGGTCGCGCTGCAGCTGGAAAAGCAGTTCTCGACGATCCCCGGCCTCAACGTCATCAGCTCGACCAACACGCTTGGCGCGACGTCGCTGACTCTCGAGTTCGACGAAGGGCGCGACATCGATGCGGCGTCGGTCGACGTGCAAGCCGCGTTGCTGCGCGCCCAGCGCCAGTTGCCGCAGGATATGACGGTGCCGCCGTCGTACCGCAAGGTGAATCCGGCCGATGCGCCGGTGCTGCTGATGGCGATGACGTCGCCGTCGCTGAATCTGTCGGACCTGAACGACTTCGCCGAGCACCTGATCTCGCCAAGCCTTTCGACGCTCGCCGGCGTTGCGCAGGTCAACATCTTCGGGCAGAAGCGCTACGCGGTGCGGGCTCGCGTCAACCCGGAGGCGCTGTCGTCGCGCAACATCAGCCTCGACGAGCTGACCAACGCGCTGCGCGCCGCGAACGCCAACACACCGGTCGGCACGCTCGAAGGGCCGCAGCAGACGCTGACCCTGCAGGCGAACAAGCAGCTCCGCAACGCGGCCGAGTTTTCCGACCTGATCGTCAGCACGCGCAACGGCAATCCGGTGCGCCTGCGAGACGTCGCGCAGGTCGAGGACAGCTTCGAGACGGTCAAGACCGCGGCGACCTTCGACGGCGAGAGCTCGATCACGCTGGCAGTGTTGCGCCAGCCAGGTGCCAACACGGTCAAGGTCGTGGATGCGGTGCGCGCGGCGCTGCCGGGGTTCCAGTCGCAGCTGCCGCAGTCGGTGCGCATCAACCTCGTCAACGACCGCTCGGTCTCGATCCGCGACGCGCTCCACGACGTCACCTTGACCTTGTTCGGCACCGTCGTGCTGGTCGTGCTGGTGATCTTCCTGTTCCTGCGCCGCTTCGTCGCGACGGTGATCCCGACCTTGTCATTGCCGGTCTCGCTGATCGGCGCGGTGTCGCTGCTGTGGGCGTTCGGCTACACGCTCGACAACATCTCGCTGCTCGGCATCACGCTCGCCGTCGGCCTCGTCGTCGACGACGCGATCGTGATGCTCGAGAACATCATGCGCCACGTCGAGAATGGCGAGCCGCCGTTCCAGGCGGCACTGCGCGGCTCGCGCGAGGTCGGCTTCACGATCATCTCCATCTCGAGCTCGCTGATCGCGGTCTTCATCCCGATCTTCTTCATGCCGGGCGTGATCGGCCTCCTGTTCCACGAGTTCGCGGTGATCGTCTCGCTCGCGATCATCGCGTCCGCGTTCGTCTCGCTGACCCTGGTGCCGATGCTCGCGAGCCGCTTCCTGAAGGGCGAGCACCACATGAAGCGGCCGAGCGCGCTGGTGCGGCTGTTCGAGCGCGCCTTCAACGCACTGCTCGGCGCCTACACGCGCAGCCTCGACGCCGCGCTGCGCCATCGCTGGGCGGTCGGCTTCGTCGCGCTGCTGACCGTCGTCGCCACCGCATGGCTGTTCGTCGACATCCCGAAGGGGTTCTTTCCGCAGGAGGACATCGGCCAGATCACCGTCACGACCGAGGCGTCGGAGGACATCTCGTTCCCGGCGATGGTGCGGCTGCAGAGCCGGGTCGCCGAGATCATGCGGGCCGATTCGAACGTCGCGACCGTCAACTCCTTCAACGGCGGTGGCCAGAACGCGCAGAACACCGGCCGCATGTTCCTGAACCTGAAGCCGCGGGCCGAGCGCCAGTCGATGAAGGAAGTGATCGAAGGCCTGCGCCGCAAGGTCCGCGACGTGCCCGGCATCTCAGTCTTCATGCGGCCGATCCAGAACCTGCAGCTCGGCGGGCGCCAGAGCAAGGCGCAGTACCAGTACATCCTGCAGAGCGTGAAGGCCGACGAGCTGAACGACTGGGCCCAGAAGCTCCAGGAGCCGATGCGTGCCGATCCGATGTTCCGCGACGTCACCAGCGACTCGCAGCTGCGCGGCCTGCAGGCGTCGCTGAAGATCGATCGCGACCGTGCCAACACGCTCGGCGTCTCGATCGACGGCATCCGCTCGGCGCTGTTCAGCGCGTTCGGCGAGCGCCAGGTGTCGACGATCTACACGCCGGTCGACAGCTACCAGGTCATCATGGAAGTGGCGCCGAGCGCGAAGCAGGACGAGAGCGCGTTCAACAACATCTACGTGCGCTCGAGCAACGGCGGGCTGGTGCCGCTGTCGAGCTTCACGACGGTCGAGCGCAGCGTCGGGCCGACGTCGATCAACCACGCCGGGCAGCTGCAGGCGGTGACGATCTCCTTCAATCTCGCGCCGAATGCGGCGCTCGGCGATGCCACCGCGAAGATCGAGCGTTACCGCGAGCAGATCCGCCTGCCGTCGTCGGTCATCACGACCTACGGCGGCGACGCGGCGGTCTTCAAAAGCTCGCAGGGCAGCCAGGCGATCCTGATCATCGCGGCGCTGCTCGTGATCTACGTGCTGCTCGGCGTACTGTACGAGAGCTACATCCACCCGCTGACGATCCTGGCCGGACTGCCCTCGGCGGCGGTCGGTGCGCTGCTGACCTTGAAGCTCTTCAACCAGGACCTGACCCTGATCGCGATGATCGGCATCCTGCTGCTGATCGGCATCGTCAAGAAGAACGCGATCATGATGATCGACTTTGCGCTCGATGCGCAGCGCACACGCGGGATGGCGCCGCACGACGCGATCCGGGAGGCCTGCGTGCTGCGCTTTCGGCCGATCATGATGACGACACTGGCGGCGCTGATGGGCGCATTGCCGATCGCGCTCGGCCTCGGCGCCGGTGCCGAGTTGCGCCAGCCGCTCGGTCTCGCGGTGGTGGGCGGCCTGGTGTTCTCGCAGGCGATCACGCTCTACATCACGCCGGTGATCTACCTCGCGCTCGACCGCTTCAGCGGCAAGGGACCGGTGACGACGCCGGAGGTCGCGGTCGACGACGCGGTGCCGGCCGAACCGCACAAGGGCGGCGCGCCGGCCTAGCGCAGTCGGTCAGTGCAGGCGCGTGCCGGACGGCGCGCTCAGCACCGTGAAGGCCGGCTCGCCTACGCCGCCGGCCTCGATCTCCGCGTCGGTCGCATCGCGCACGTCGCGCACCGTGACGTCGAGGCGCAGCGCCATCCCGGCGAGCGGGTGATTGCCGTCGAGCACCACGTGGTCGGGATAGACCTCGGTCACGGTGTAGATCGCATCGGCTGGCATGTTCTGCGTCTTGGCGCCTTCGGGCATGCCGTCGAACTGCATGCCGACTTCGACCGACTCGGGAAAGATCGCGCGATCCTCGAAGAAGACGAGGTCCGCGTCGTAGTCGCCGAAGGCATGTTCGGGCTCGAGGTGGAGCGAGACCTCATAGCCGACATCGTGGCCGAGCAGCGCTTCTTCGACCTTCGGCAGCAGGTCCTCGCCGCCAACCAGAAATTCGACCGGATCGGCCAGCTCGTCGATCGGCTGGCCTTGCGCATCGCGCAGCCGCCAGACCAGGCTGACGACGCAGGGAGGGGAGATCGGCATCGATCAATGATCGCACAATCGTTCATGGACATCGATCGCTCCACGCCCCTGCTCGGTGGCCTTTCGGCGAGCGAATTCATGCGTCGGCACTGGCAGAAGAAGCCGCTGCTGATCCGTGCTGCGAAGCCGCCGGGAACGGCCATCGTCACCCGCGCCGAGCTGTTCGCACTGGCCGCCGACGATGCGGTCGAATCGCGGCTGGTGGTGCGCGACGGCGACCGCTGGTCGCTGCGCCACGGACCATTCGGTCGCCGCGCCTTGCCGAGCCTGAAGGCGCCGCACTGGACCTTGCTGGTGCAGGGCGCCGATCTGCATCTCGATGCGGCGCATCGGCTGCTCGGCGACTTCCGCTTCGTCCCCGATGCGCGTCTCGACGACGTGATGTTCTCGTTCGCGACCGACGGCGGCGGCGTCGGTCCGCACATCGACAGCTACGACGTCTTCCTGCTCCAGGTCGCGGGCCGTCGGCGCTGGCGCATCGGCCGCGCGAAGCGTGCGACGTTGCGAACGGACACGCCGCTGAAGATCCTGGCCGACTTCGACCCGACCGACGAGTGGCTGCTCGATCCCGGAGACATGCTGTACCTGCCGCCGGGCTGGGGCCACGACGGCGTCGCCGACGGCGAGACGATCACCGCGTCGATCGGGTTTCGCTCGGCCGGCCGCGAGTCGCTCGGCATCGACGTGCTCCAGCAGATGCTAGACGCGGTGCAGCCCGACGATGCCGAGGCCCGCTACGCCGATCCGGACCAGAAGGCAACGCGTCGGCCGGCCCGCATTCCTCCGGCGCTGCGCCGCTACGCCGAAGTGTCGGTGCGCCGCCTGGTCGATGATCGCGAGGCGCGTGCGACGGCGCTTGGGCGGACCTTGAGTGAACCGAAGCCGGGCGTGTGGTTCGACCGCGTCGAAGGCGCTGCGCCAGCCGGCGGTGCGCTGCGACTCGATCGCCGCTCGCGCATGTTGTATGACGAACGGCACGTCTTTCTGAACGGTGAGGCTTGCCGCGTCGATCGGCCGAATGCGAAGATCCTGCAGCGGCTCGCCGACCGCCGCCGGATCGAGGCCGACGAGATAGCAGCGCTCGATGCCGAGGGTCGCGCGGCGATCGAACGCTGGCACGCAGCAGGTTGGCTGCAAGACGCAACGATGGAGAGTTGAATGGACGCAGCACCGACCCGCCGGCTCATCACGTCGCGCAGCGAATTCCACGACGCGCTGCGCGCTGCGTTTGCGCTGGCGGCGTCGTCAAGCGCTCGCGAGATCTGGCTGTCCGACCAGGACTTCGCCGACTGGCCGCTCGGTGAGCGCCAGGTCGTCGACCAACTGACGCAGTGGGCGCACTCGCATCGCCACCTGACGCTCATCGCGCACAACTTCGACGAGGTCGCGCGCCGCCACGGTCGGTGGACCGAATGGCGGCGCCAGTGGGCCCACGTCGTCGAATGCCGCTCGAACCAGGAGCTCGAGCCGAATCAGCATCCGACGATCTGCCTGATCTCCGATCAGCTGAGCGTGCGGCTGTCGGATCCGGTGCGTTATCGCGGCATGGTCTCGACTGAAATTGCCGATGCGGTGGCGTGTCGAGAAGCGATTGACGCGGTTTTGCAACGTTCGAACGAGACCTTCCCGGCGACCACCCTCGGCCTCTAGGGAAAGCCCCTAACGCAGCCTATAATCGAGAGTTAGGCACAGGAATGCTCGAGTAGTTCCCTGCCTTCAAACGCTGGGGCTCTGCATAAGGAGGGTCCTTCAATGATCCGTAATGTTGGCCCCGTAGCCAGAGGAACAAGTATGAAAAAGGCATTGGTGTTGGTATCGATGATCGCCGCCATTTCGGTTGCTGCCTGCAGCAAGAAGGAAGAGACGACCACTGTCACGCCGGCAGCGCCCGCCGCGACCCCGGCGCCTGCGCCCACCGTCGTCGTGACCCCGCCTGCTTCCGACGCTGCCGCGGCCGTCGGTGCCGCCAACAGCGCTGCTTCCGCAGCGGACTCGGCAGCTGCCGCCGCCAGCGCCGCCGCCTCGGCCGCGAAGTAAGCGGTCTACGACTGAGGAAAAGGCCGCCCTCGGGCGGCTTTTTTCATGCTCACGCGATTGCGGTTCAGCGTTCCGCGAGATGTGAGCGGTTGTGCAAGTTAGCCGACCGCGATCCAGCCGAATCCGCGTTGCGGATCGGCGATGACGACGTCGCCGCGATCCTTTCCCCAGGCATCGGCCAGCGTGTCACGCACGAGGTCGGGCCGGTTGTTCTCCAGGCTCAGGTGGGCTGCAACAAGATGGCGCAGGCCGTCGTGCAGACAGGCCGCGAGGATCTCGGCCGCGGTGTCGTTCGCGAGGTGACCGTAGCGGCCACCGATGCGCGCCTTCAACGACGCCGGGTAGCGCGAGGCCGCCAGCATCGCGCGGTCGTGATTGCATTCGAGCAGCAGCGCATGGCAGCCCTGCAGGTTGTCGACCATGTGCGTAGTGATCGAGCCGGCATCGGTCAGCACGCCGAGTTGGCGCGAGCCGTCGGAGCAACGCAGTTGCAGCGGCTCCTCGGCATCGTGCGCGACCGTGAACGGATGAAGCCGGAGCTCGCCGATCTCGATGACATCGCCGTCGCGCGCATAGCTAACGGGTACTGGCAACTCGGGCGCGCGCACCGCGCGCCAGGTGCCGCGGCTGGTCCACAGCGGCAGCTCGTTGCGGCGGGCGAGGGCGACCGCGCTGCCGATGTGATCGCCGTGCTCGTGCGTCACGAAGATCGCATCGAGATCGCTCGCGACAAGCCCGGCCACGGCGAGTCGGTCGTCGAGCTCGCGCAGCGAGAAGCCGCAATCGACCAGCACCCGGCTTGGCCGCGCACCATCGCCTGCCTCGACGATGGTCGCGTTACCGGTACTGCCGCTGCCGAGGCTGCAGAAGCGCACGGACGCGAAGCTTCAGCGGTTCGTGAGGCCCCGTTCGATGGCCGCTACTTCAGGTCCTCGGCGAGCAGGCTGACGATGCGCTTGCCGGCTTCACCGTTCTCCGGCGCACCCTTGGCATCGAGCACGGTCACGGTGCTGATCGCACCCTCGCCCTTCACCGAGACGCGGTAGCGCGCCAGGGTCGAGGTGTCTTCGGTCTTGCGGCCGAAGCTCAGCATCCGCGAGAAGAAGCCGGGCTCTTCCTTGCCGGCAAATTTGGGATCGACATAGCGCACGAAGTAGAGGCCCTGGCCGCGGTCGCGGTCCTCGACGGTGAAGCCGCTGCGGTCGAGCGCGACGCCGACCCGGCGCCAGGCGCGGTCGAAGCCGTCGTCGACCTGCAAGGTCGCGGCGGGTCGGCCGTCGACCACGCGGGCGCGCGCCGGGCCGCTCGCCGCCGGGACGACGGCCGCTTTCGCGACCTCTTCCTTGGCGCCGAGCTTGATCATCAGGCGCGACAGGAATTCGCCTTCGAGCTGCGGATCGGCCGGACGAGGCTGCCACACGGTGCTCTCGCTGCGCTGCCCTGTGTACACCTCGACCATCCCGCGGTGCGTAATGTAGATGTCGCTGCCGGTCGCGGTGCGCTCGACCCGGGTCCGGAACTTGTCGAGCTCGCCGGTCGAGAACGCGCCGTCGAAGACCTTGCCGATGGTGTTGCGGATCACGTCGTTCGGCAGCTTCGCGCGGTTCTCGGCCCAGTCGGTCTCCAGCACGCCGGCATCGGCCCGGTCCTGGACCAGCGTGAAGCCGCTGTCCTTCCAGAACGTGCGCACCAGCGGGAACAGCTGCTCGGGCGGCAGCGTGCTGCTGAGCCAGCGCTCGGAGCCGAGGCGTTCAAGGCGCAGGGCGCCGAGCGCCTGTGGTGCCACCGTCGACGGCGCCGGCGTTGCATTCGCGGCGCTGATCGGCGCATTGGCCTGAAATGTCGATGCGCTGACCGTTCCGCTCGGCTGCTGGTAGCGCGAATCCTTCGCGAGCTGCGTCAGATCGGGGGGCACTTCGAGGCCGGAAGCTCGGCTGCCGGAGCTGCGGTAGTCGACCTTGTCGCCGGCCAGCAGGTTCTCGACCGTCGAACAGCCGGTGACGGTGAGCGCCAGCAGCAGGGTGCACGCGCTGGAAGCGAAAAGGGAACGGGTCACGAATGCGATCTCCAAGGGGTCCCGGTCTGCGACAGGCGCAGCCGGAAAGAGTTCAGCGCGAATCGGGCTGCGCGTGGGCGATCGATCAAAGCAGCGCCGCTTCGCGCATCGCGTTTTCAACCACGACCTGGCCTGCCGCGGTGAGCGGCGTGATCGGCAGCCGCAGGCCGGCGTTGCAGCGACCGAGTTTGGCCATTGCCCATTTGGTCGGCGCCGGACTCGGTTCGATGAACAGGGCCTTGTGCAGCGACAGCAGCTTCATGTGGATGGCGGCGGCCTCGCGGGCCTTGCCGGCCAGAGCGGCCACGCAGAGCTCGTTCATCGCGCGGGGTGCGACGTTCGCGGTGACGCTGACGTTGCCATGGCCGCCGAGGAGCATCAGCGCGACCGCGGTGCCGTCGTCGCCCGAATAGATCGAGAAGCCGCGCGGCGCTTCGCGAATCAGCTGCGCGGCGCGTTCGATGTCGCCGGTCGCTTCCTTGATGCCGACGATCCCGGGGATCTGCGCGAGGCGCAGCACGGTCGCGGGCAGCAGATCGGCAACGGTCCGTCCGGGTACGTTGTAGAGCACCATCGGAATGTCGACGGCCTCGGCGATCGCCTTGAAGTGCTGATAGAGGCCTTCCTGCGACGGCTTGTTGTAGTAAGGCACGACCGACAGCGTGCAGTCGGCACCGACCTTCGCGGCGTGGCGCGACAGCGCGATCGCTTCGGCGGTCGAATTGGCGCCCGTCCCGGCCATTACCGGCACGCGCCCGCGCGTGTGCTCGACGGCGACGCGCAGCACCTCGCAGTGCTCCTCGACCGAGACGGTCGGCGATTCGCCGGTCGTGCCGACCATGCCGAGACACTGCGTGCCCTCGGCGATCTGCCAATCGATCAGGCTGCGCAGGCCGTCATAGTCGACTGTGCCGTCCTCGTGCATCGGCGTGACCAGCGCAACGATGCTGCCAACGATGGGTTTCATGGCGATTCCTGTGAATCCGCTGATTTTAGCCGGGTGCGCCGGGCGCTCCGGCGTCCGCGGGGCCGGTCAGATCGTGGGAAGCGGCCAGCGCTGCGGCGGGTGTGCCGAAGGGTCATCGCGGACCGCGACGACACGCTGTACGAAGCGGGCAGGCGCCTCGATGAAGCCGTCTTCGTAGCCGATCACGCGCAACCCGCCGACCGCCTCGAGCAGCTCCCCGGGCCGCAGCAGGAACGCCGGATTCGAGGGCTTGCCGACGGTCTCGTTGCCGACCGCGAACGTTTCGTAGAGCAGCACGCCACCGTTGGATAGCGTGTCGATCAGCGTCGGCAGCAACGGCCGCCACAGGTAGTTGGTGCAGACGATCGCATTGAAGCGCCGGCCCGCGAGCGGCCACGGGCCGCCCTCGATGTCGGCCGCGATTACCTCGGCGATGCCGCGCAGCGGATCGAGCGCGGCGCCATCGCGATCGATGCCGGTGACCTTGCAGCCGCGGCTCGCGAACCAGCGCACATGGCGTCCCGAGCCGCAGGCGACATCGAGCACGGTGACGTTCGCCGCGACGAGATGAGACCAGCGCTTCACCCACGGCGAAGGCTCGAGACCGGCGGCGTGCTTGGCGATCATCGCGCCGCGCGTCATGCGCTCGGGACTGCCGCCACCCGCACGCCGACCTCGTGCGGCTTGCCGTCGTCTTTCAGCGGCACGCTGCCGTCAGCCTGCAGCACGCCATCGACATGCACTTCGCATTGGCCGGCGGCGATCTCGGCAGCTGCGGTCACGTCGATCGCATATGTCGTCTCGCGGTAGCGGTACTTCAGCGCATAACCCGGCCAGTCGGCCGGCAGGCACGGCGTGAAGAGCAGGCGGGCGCCGGCCTCGGTGGTCTGCAGCCGCAAACCGAGCAGCGATTCGACGACCAGGCGGTACATCCAGCCGGCCGAGCCGGTGTACCAGCTCCAGCCGCCGCGACCGGTGTGCGGTGCGACGCTGTAGACGTCGGCAGAGACGACGTACGGCTCGACCTTGTAGCGCGCCATCCCTTCCGGCGTCGCGACGTGGTGCACCGGGTTGATCAGGTCGAACACGCCCCACGCGCGTTCGCGCTGGCCGAGCGCGGCGAAGGCCATCGCGGCCCAGATCGCGCCATGCGTGTACTGGCCACCGTTCTCGCGCACGCCGGGCACGTAGCCGGCGATGTAGCCGGGGTTCGGCCCGCGCTGATCGAACGGCGGATCGAGCAGCGCGACCAGGCGCTGCTCGGGCTTTACCAACCGCGCGTGCAGCGCATCGAGCGCCGCAGTAGCGCGTTCCGGGCTCGCGGTGTTCGACAGCACCGACCAGCTCTGCGCGATCGAGTCGATCTGGCATTCGGCGCTGGTCGACGAGCCAAGCGGCGAGCCGTCGTCGAAGTAGGCGCGCCGATACCACGCGCCGTCCCACGCGTCCGCTTCGAGGCGCGCCTGCAGCTGGGTGCGGTCGCTCTCGCACTTCACTGCGTTGGCCTCGTCGCCACGCTCGCGGGCGAGGGCGCCGAAGCGGGCCAGCACCTCGCACAAAAAGAAGCCGAGCCAAACGCTCTCGCCGCGCCCATGGTGGCCGACCAGATTCATGCCGTCGTTCCAGTCGCCGGTGCCCATCAGCGGCAGCCCGTGCGTGCCGAAGCGCAGGCCGTGCCGGACCGCGCGCAGCGCATGCTCGTACAACGTCGCCGACTCGTGCGAGATCGACGGCAGGTCGTAGTACGAATCGTCCTGCGGGTTGACCGGACGGCCGTCGAGGAACGGCACGACTTCGTCGAGCACCCCGATGTCGCGGGTTGCGTCGACATAGCGCGCCAGCGCGAGCGGCAGCCACAGATAGTCGTCGGAGATGCGCGTGCGCACGCCGCGGCCCTGCGGCGGATGCCACCAGTGCTGCACGTCACCCTCGGCGAACTGGCGGCTCGCGCAGAGCAGCAGCTGCGCACGCAGCAGCTCCGGCTTCGTGTGGACCAGCGCCATCGTGTCCTGCAACTGGTCGCGGAAACCGAAAGCGCCACCCGACTGGTAATAGCCGCTGCGCGCCCAGATCCGGCAGGCGATCGTCTGGTACAGCAGCCAGCCGTTGGCGAGCACGTCGAGCGCCGGATCGGGCGTGCGAACCTGGACCGCGCCGAGCGTGCGGCGCCAGTGCTGGTGAACCGCGTCGAGCGCCTTGGCGGTCGCCTCGGCGCCGCGGAAGTGACGGACCAGCTTGTCCGCCTCGTCGGTGCTGCGTCCCATGCCGAGGCGGAACACGACCTCGCTCGTTTCGCCGTCCATCAGCGTGACCGGCACCTGGAGCACTGCGCACGGATCGAGCGCGGCGCCGGCGCGTCCCGACAACCGGGCTCGGCCGAGCGCGGCCGGCTGGCGCATCGAGCCGTTGCGGCCGATGAATTCGGTCCGGTCGCAGGTGAAGCTGGTCGTCGATCGCTGCGGCGCATCGACGTCGAAGAAGCCGATCCAGTCGGCGTAGTCGTTGCTGTAGCGGTTGCGTGCGTAGATCGCGCCGCTCTGCGGTGCGACCTCGGTGACGATGTGCGGTGCCGACTTCGAGCGCAGGTCGCCGAGCACCCATTCGACGTAGCCGGTCGCGCTGACCTTGCGCGGCCGCCCCGATTCGTTGGTGAGGCGCAGCACCGAAAGCTTGACCGCGGCATCGAGCGCAACGAAGACCTGCAGCTCGGAGCGGATGCCGTTCGCGACGTGCTCGAAGATGCTGTAGCCGAAGCCATGCCGGGTCGCGTACTGGACCGGCGGCGGGCCGTCGAGGCGCGCCGGCAGTGAGGTCGGCGACCAGACTTGGCCCGATTCCTCGTCGCGCAGATAGATCGCCTCGCCGCCGCCGTCGCTCACCGGGTCGTTGTGCCACGGTGTCAGACGCAGCTCGTGCGCGTTCTCGCACCAGGTGTAGGCGCTGCCCGCTTCCGACACGATCGTGCCGAAGCGCGGGTTCGCGAGCACGTTGACCCACGGCGCCGGCGGCCGCTCGCCGGCGCGCGGCACGATGACGTACTCGCGGCCGTCGGCCGAAAAGCCACCCATGCCGTTGAAGAGTCCGAGCTCGGCACCGACCGCCGATCCGCGCGACGGCGATTGCGGTGTGCTGCTTGCGCTTGTCAGCGTACCGGCCGTCGATGCGGTGGCGGCACTCGTTGCGCCGGCGGTCGAGGTTCGATCGGCAGCACGCACCGCCGCGAATGGCGCGATCCGGCGATCTCGCAGCGGCCGCCGGCTGACCTGCTCGACCAGCGTGCCGCGGCTGTCGCTGAAGACCGCGCGCGCCACCGACTGCAGCAGCACCCGGTCCTCGTGCGCGATCTGCTCGACGTGGCGCACGAAGATGCCGCCCGGGCGGTCGATCACATGGGCCTCGACGCCGCCGGCGATCAGCCCGAGGATCTGTTCCTGCAGGCGTTGCCGGTAGATGTCCCGCTCCTCGTTCCAGATCACGAGGTCGACCGCGAGGCCCTTCAAGCGCCACCAGGCGTGCGCCTGCACGAGCTGGCGCACGAGGTCGATGTTCTCGGCGCTGCCGATCTGCACCAGCACGATCGGCAGGTCACCCGAGATCGCATAGCCCCACAGCCCGGATTGGCTGCGCCGATTGCGGACCAGCACGCTCGCGTCGGCCCGCATGCCGTTCTGCGCATAGATCACCGCGCCGGCGAGCCGGCCGTAGAGCTGCGCATCGACCTCGCTGGCGTTGAGCTGGCGCAGCACCACCTGCGCGTGGGTCCACGCCAGTTCGAACACGCGGTCGGCAAGGCGGCGGTCCTGGTACTTCTCGGCCAGCAGCAGACAGGCCTCGCGACTGTCGGTCATGCCGTAGACGATGTCGACGGTGACCGCCTGGTCGGGGGCGAGCGTGATGACGCAGCGGCTCGCCGCGACCGGGTCGAGCACCGAGCCGGCGCTGTTCGACAGTGCGCCGGCGCGACCGAGCGCCTGCGGCGACTCGGCGCCGTTGCCGCGACCGAGAAAGCGCGCGCGGTCGGTCTCGTGCGAGATCGCGCTGACCTTGGCGACGCCGGCACCGGGCACCGCGATGTTGTGCACCGCCATCAGCTGAAACATCCAGTGCGTCGGGTCTTCGGGCGAGCGCGGCCGCCGCGTGCACAGCACCGCAGCCGGCCGCTCGAGGATCTCGGTCTGCACGAACAGCTTGCTGAACGCCGGATGCAGCGCATCGGCGATCGGCGCGGCGAGCACGACCTCGGCGTAGCTCGTCACCTCGATCGTGCGGCGGGCGCGGCTGTTGTTGGTGATGCGCAGGCGCCGCAGCTCGATGTCGTCCTCGGGCGAGACGACGATCTCGGTGTGGGTGTCGATGCCGATGTCGCGGCGTCGGAACTCGGCCCGCCCTTCGGAAAAGATCGCCTCGTAGTTCTCGCCCGGGCGCTGGGTCGGCTGGTGCGCCGTCGACCAGAGGTCGCCGCTGACGACGTCGCGCAGGTAGCAGAAGCTGCCCCAGGCGTCGCGCGTCGCGTCCTCGTGCCAGCGGGTGACCGCGAGGTCCTTCCAGCGGCTGTAGCCGCCGCCGGCGTGGCTCACCATCACGTGGTAGCGGCCGTTCGACAGCAACTGCACCTCGGGCGTCGGCGAGTCGGGATCGGTGATGACCCGGATCGGCGTCTTGTTGGCGTCGTCCGCGCTGCGCCGGCCCGCGCGCTCGTCGATGTCGGGCTGGAACACCGTCACGCGCGGCACCCGCTCCTGCAGCAGCAGCAAGGTCGCGCGGAGGCGCGCATCGGCTTCGAAGTGGCGCTGCATCGGCCGGTCGAGCAGCAGGTGGGCGAGGGCGAGCAAGCCCATGCCCTGGTGGTGCGCCATGAACGAGCGCACGACCGCCCGGGTCTGGCCGCGCGGCAGTCGCGACGCGGTGTAGTCGACCGCCTCGTACATTCCGTAGCGGCCGGCCGCGCCGTCGGCCCAGAGCCGCTGCAGGTTCGCGCAGGCCTGCTCGGGCGCGGCCATCAGCGCCATCATCGACGCGTACGGCGCGACGACCAGGTCCTCGGCCAGGCCCCGCTTCAGGCCGAGGCCCGGCACGCCGAAGGCGCGGTACTGGTAGTTCAGCGCGGTGTCGGTCGCGTTGTAGCCGGACTCGGAAATGCCCCAGGGCACGTTGCGCTGGTTGCCGTACTCGATCTGGCGCTGGACCGCGCCCTGGCAGGTCTGGTCGAGCAGCGTGTTCTCGTAGCTCGGCATCATCAGCATCGGCATCAGATACTCGAACATCGAGCCGCTCCACGAGAGCAGCACCGGCTCGCCGGCCGCGGCCGTGAGCACGCGGCTCAGCGCGAACCAGGCGTCCTGCGCGATCTGGCCCTGCGCGATCGCGACGAAGACGCCGAAGCGGGCCTCGGATGCCAGCAGGTCGTAGAAGCCCGCATCGACGCGCCGTTCGTCGACGTTGTAGCCGATCGTCATCAAATGGCGCGAGCTGTCGTACAGGAACGTCTGGTCCATCCGCGCGAGCGCTCCGGCGCGCGCCGCGAGGTGATCGATCGCGTGCAGGCGAACCTCGGCAAGTGGCGGGCCGCTCGCTCCGGCATCGCCGCCTGCCCGGGTGCCGAGCTGGCGCAGGCTGGGCAGCCCGGTCGGCGCCGCAGGGTCATGCGCACCAGCCGGGACCAACTCGCGCAACTCGTCGCCGGCCGTTCGGCATTGCTCGATCAGCAGACCAGCCCAGTCGTCGCTGTCGTCGTTCACCTCGCTCTCGGTCGTGTCGTCCTGCGGGGTCGGTGCGACCTCAGCAAGCGCCGCGCGGATCGCCGTCGCACCGCGCTCGAACTCGGCCAGCAGCGTGGACCAGCCCTCCAGCGAGCGAACGCCCGCGTGCTTGTCGGCGTCGCCAGCGTGGCGATCAAGGAGCTGCGTGAACTGCGAGAGTGCAGCCGGCAATCCGCTGCCGGCGTCCTTCATCCGGTCGCCGAGCGACTCCTTCAGCACGCCGAACGAATCGCGCACGCCCTCGACCCAGCCGGCCGGCAGCAAGGGCGCATCGGCCAGCGCGAGCAGGCCGGCGCGCAGGGTCAGCAGCTGGCCCGCGAGGTTGCCGCTGTCGACGGTCGAGATGTAGTGCGGACGCAGCGGCTGCAGCGTCTCGGTGTCGTACCAGTTGTAGAAGTGACCGCGATAGCGCTCCAGGCCTTCCATCGTCGTCAGCGCCGCATCGAGGCGCTCCAGCAGCTGGCTGCTGGTGATGTAACCGAAGTCGCGCGCCACCAGGCCCGCCAGCAGCGCGAAGCCCATGTTGGTCGGCGAGGTCCGGTGCGCGATGCGCGCGACCGGGTGCTCCTGCATGTTGTCCGGCGGCAGGTGGTGGTCGGTCGCACCGACGTGGCTGTCGAAGAAGGCCCAGGTTCGGCGCGCGAGGCGGCGCAGGAACAGTGTCTGCTCGAGCGTCAGTGCAAGGCGCTTGCGGTGCAGCGGCCGGTCGACCCACCAGACCAGCACCGGTGACAGCGCCCACAGCAGCAACACCGGCGCGGCCGCGTCGAGGCCGGCCGGCCGCAGGAACCAGAGGCCGACGGCGCAGCTGATCGCCAGCAGCGGCCCGATCGCCATCATGCGCACACCATGCAGCAGATCGGCGAGGCTGCCCGGCACCGTGTCGGCCGAGACATCGGCCGAGGGCTGCCATTCGAGCAAGCGGCGCTTCGACAGCAGCACGCGCCACAGCGTGCGGCCGATCGCGGCGAGGCTGTAGGCCGCCTCGTGCGGCAGGCAGGCGAGCGTCTGCAGCACCTGCATCAGCAGCATGCCGGCCTGGCGACCGGCGGGCGACGCGACGCGCGCCGGCTCTTCGGCGCGCACGCGCTCGGCGGCGCGGCGCAGCCAGTCGGCGATCTGCGCGGCGACCGGAATCAGCGCGACGATCGCGATCGCGCGCCAGGTCCACCACTCGGGGGCGGGTAAGGCCCACCAGCCGACCAAGAGCACCGCGACCAGTGCGCTCGGGACCAGGCTGCGCCGCAGGTTGTCGAGGATCTTCGCGCGCGACAACGTCGAGAGCGGATTGCGCGGCTTGTCAGGCAACGTGTGCAAGCGCGAACGCAGCCAGCCGAGCAGCTGCCAGTCGCCGCGGATCCAGCGGTAGCGCCGCGCGACGTCGACGCTGTAGCGGGTCGGCGATTCCTCGAGCATCTGCACGTCGCTGAGCAGGCCGGCGCGTGCGTGGCAACCTTCGAGCAGGTCGTGACTGAGGATGCGGTTCTCGGGCAACCGGCCGGCGAGCGCGCGCTCGAACGCATCGACGTCGTAGATGCCCTTGCCGATGAACGAGCCTTCGCCGAACAGGTCCTGGTAGACGTCGGAAACCGCTCGCGTGTACGGATCGATGCCGGGCTCGCCGCCGTACAGGCGCGCATAGCCCGAGCGGTTGGTGCTCGGCAGGCTCAGGCCGACGCGCGGCTGCAGGATGCCGTAGCCCTCGACGACGATGTCCTCGCAGCGGCCGGTGCCGAACACCGGCCGGTTCAGCGGGTGCGCCATCGTCGCGATGATCTGCGAGGCCGCGTCGCGCGGCAGCTGCGTGTCGGTGTCGAGCGTGATGACGTAGCGCACGGCCGACAGCGAGCCCGTGTCGCCGACGATGCGCTGGAAGCGATCGGCGCCGCCTTCGCCGGCGTGGCCGCGCAGCAGCGCATTGAGATCCGCCAGCTTGCCGCGCTTGCGCTCGTAGCCCATCCAGACCCGCTCGCGTGGATTCCAGCGCCGTGGCCGATGGAACAGGAAGAAGAAGTCGGTGCCCTGCGGGCCGGTGGCGATGCGGTATTTCGTGTTCAGCGCCGAGATCCGCAGTGCGGCAAGCTCGACCAGTGCGGCATCGGTCGGCTGGTGCTCTTCGCTCGCATCATAGAAATCGGTCAGCAGAGCGAAGTGCAGGTGCGGGTCGCGGTTGGCGAGGAAGCGCACCTCGAGCGCATCGACGAGCGCCTCGACGCCGGCCGCGTGGCCGATCATCGTCGGCACGACGACCAGGGTGCGCGACTCGGACGCGATGCCGTACGAATAGTCCATCCGCGCCAGCGGCTGGGGCTCGACGAACAAGGTGACGAGCCAGTTGACCAGCGAGACGGCGAGCTGGCTGGTCGCCAGCAGCAGCGCGATGCCGAACAGCACCTCGCCCCACCAGGGCCAGCCGACGCGCCGATGCGCGTCGAGCAGCGGGCCGGCAACGAGGGCCAGCGTGATCGCGATGATCGAGCCGGCGTAGACCGCGAGCGGCCGGCGTCGGACCCGGCGTGCGACTGCGAGCACGCCGGTCACGTGCACGCCGGCCGCCTCCTCGAGCGCTGCGCGGCCCTCGCCCGTCAGGTAATAGCCGATGTGGAGGTGACGGCCGTTCGCGGCGGCGTCGGTGCCGGTCTGCGCCGCTGCGTCGGCGAGCTGCACCGCGAGGCGCGCGACCTCGGTTTCCGACCGCTTGCCGAGTTTCGCGATCGACTCGACCGCATGACGGTAGCGGTCACGTGTGCCGAAGTCCATCTGCGCATAGACGCCGCTCGGGTCGTCGCGCAGTGTCTGTTCGACGCCGCTCAGCGTCTCGACGAACTCGCGCCAGTCCATCGCGTTGAGCAGGCGCAGGCTGCCGATGCAGTTGCTGACCGAGACCTGGTTCGCAGCCTGCTGCTGCGCCTCGAGCTGCACCATCTGCTCGATCGTGTGGCCCGATTCGCCGAGGCGCTGCTCCATCCACGTCAGCGGCAGCGCGAGCGCCGCGCCCTGGCCCTGCAGGCGACGCGCGAACTCGGCGACATAGGCATTGGTCAACGATGGCGATGAGCGCGCCATGTCGGCGATGACCGGGATCAGCTCGCTCGGCGACTTGGCCGCGACCTCGAGCATGCTGTCGGCCCAGGTGCCGGCGGTGTCGCGGTCGATGTGCGCGACCGCGACCCGCGCGGCGACCCGCCGCAGGTTCTCGATCAGCGCGAGCCGCAGCATGATCGGGAACGCCCACAGCTCGCCGAGCAGCAGCGGCTGCGCGGTCTGGTACGACGCGACGAAGCGGCTCAGCGGACCGCGGCCGACCTGGCCGTCGCCGTGCGCGATCGCCTGCAGCGCGAGGTCGTAGATGCGCGGCAGGCCGGCGCCGTCGCCGTTCACCGGCGCCAGTGCGAGGCGCGGCAGCTCGCGGCTGTAGCCACGCGGCAGGTGGCGCCGCGCCGTGCGGATCTCTTCCTCGATCAGATAGAAGTTGTCGAGCAGCCACTCGGCCGCCGGCGTGAAGCGGCGCTCGTGGTCGGCGGTCGCGGCGAGCTGTTTGCCGAGGTTGACGAGCACCTGCTCATTCGAGGCGAGCCGGCCGAGCAGGCGGTCCGGCAGCGCCTCGTCGCTCAGCACATGGAGCGCGGCGAGGCGCTTGCCGTGCGCCGCCATCTGGTCGGCGCTGAACAGCTCGGCCCTCAGCGGCTCGTCTTCGTCGTGGGCTTCTCCGTGCGCGACCGGGGTCCAGGTTCGCTGAAACCAGCTGCGGGCGGTTTCGATCCGGTTCTGTAGAAAGCTCGCTTGAAGAAGCATCGGGCGGAGAGATCCTGGAAGTCGCGCCGGCGGCTGCGGCGTGGCAAGGTAACACGGCCGCCGAAACGCCGAAAGTCGAGTGCCGTGGATGGACTTCTAGAATCGTCCGCCATGGAAAGCAAATCGCGCTCGCGCGCCAACACGGCCCTCTACGGCGAAGCGTCGATCCGTGTCCTCAAGGGCCTCGAGCCGGTCAAGCAGCGGCCCGGGATGTACACCCGAACCGACACGCCGCTGCACATCGTGCAAGAGGTCATCGACAACGCTGCCGACGAGGCGCTGGTCGGCCACGGCAAAACGATCGAAGTCACGGTCCATGCGGACGGCTCGGTGAGCGTCGTCGACGAAGGGCGCGGCGTGCCGTTCGGCTTGCATCCGGAAGAGGGCGTCAGCGTCATCGAGATCGTCTACACGCGGCTCCACGCCGGCGGCAAGTTCGAGAAAGGCTCGGCGGGTGCGTACAGCTTTTCGGGCGGCCTGCACGGCGTCGGCGTCAGCGTCACCAATGCGCTCGCCAAGCGGCTCGAGGTGACCGCGTGGCGCGGCGGGCAGGTTGCCCGCATCGCATTCGGTGATGGCGGCGACGTGATCGAGCCGCTCGAAGTGCGCAAGGCCGCGTCCGGCGATCGGAAAAGCGGGACCACGGTGCGGGTCTGGCCCGACCCGAAATACTTCGAGAGCAGCGACCTGCCGCGCGCCGAACTGATGCACCTTCTGCGCAGCAAGGCGGTGCTGATGCCCGGCGTGACCGTCACCTTAACGATCGAGAAGGCCGGCCGCGCCGAGCCCGAGCGGCACAGCTGGCTCTATGCCGGCGGCCTGAGCGACTACCTGATGCAGGCGCTGCCGGTCGATCCGCTGATCCCACTGTTCGAAGGCGCGCGCTATGCCGACGCCGGCGAGACCGAGAACTTCGTCGAAGGCGAGGGCGCGCAGTGGAGCGTCGCGTTCACCGACGAAGGCGTCGCGGTGCGCGAGAGCTACGCGAACCTGATCCCGACCGTCGCCGGCGGAACCCACGAGTCGGGCTTGAAGGACGGCCTGTACGGCGCGGTCAAGGGCTTCATCGACATGCACGCGCTCTTGCCGAAGGGCGTCAAGCTGATGCCGGAGGACGTGTTCTCGCGTGCCAGCTTCGTGCTGTCGGCGAAGGTGCTCGACCCGCAGTTTCAGGGCCAGATCAAGGAGCGGCTGAACAGCCGCGACGCGCTGCGGCTGGTCTCGACCTGCGTCAAGCCGTCGCTCGAGCTGTGGCTGAACCAGCATGTCGACTTCGGCAAGAAGCTCGCCGAGCTGGTGATCCGCCAGGCGCAGACGCGCCAGCGCGCGAGCCAGAAGGTCGAGAAGAAGAAGGGCTCCGGCGTCGCGGTGCTGCCCGGCAAGCTGACCGACTGCGAGAGCCGCGACCTGTCGCTGAACGAGATCTTCCTGGTCGAGGGCGACTCGGCCGGCGGCAGCGCGAAGATGGGCCGCAACAAGGAGACCCAGGCGATCCTGCCGCTGCGCGGCAAGGTGTTGAACGCGTGGGAGGTCGAGCGCGACCGCTTGTTCGCGAACAACGAGATCCACGACATCGCGGTCGCGATCGGCGTCGATCCGCATGGCCCGTCCGACGAGTCCGATCTGTCGGGCCTGCGCTACGGAAAGATCTGCATCCTCTCGGACGCCGACGTCGACGGCTCGCACATCCAGGTGCTGCTGCTGACCTTGTTCTTTCGCCACTTCCCGAAGCTGATCGCGGCCGGCCACATCCACATCGCGAAGCCGCCGCTGTTTCGCATCGATGCGCCGGCGCGCGGCAAGAAGCCCGCCGCCAAGATCTATGCGCTCGACGATGGCGAACTGCACGCGACGCTCGACAAGCTGAAGAAGGAAGGCGCGCGCGAGAACTCGTGGAGCATCAGCCGCTTCAAGGGCCTTGGCGAGATGAACGCCGAGCAGCTCTGGGACACGACCTTGAACCCGGAGACGCGCCGCCTGCTGCAGGTCGAGTTCGGCGACCTTGGCTTCGCCGCCAGCGTCGATTCGCTCGGCCGCCTGATGGGCAAGGGCGAGGCGCAGGCGCGCCGTGACCTGATGGAGCTTCACGGCGACGAAGTGGAAGTGGATGTATGAACCCCCCCGAAGCGCCTTCGGCGCCTCCCCCAAGGGGGCGCAGGCAGCGGACCGGCAAAGCCGGATCCGCGGCTGCCGCTTGATCGCGGCTGGCATCTGAGGCGATCAACGCACGTCTATGTCTGCCCCTGCCTCGAGCCTGCGGCTGCGCCCGACGATGCTGTCGGACCTCGACTTCGTGATCACGGTCGAGCAGGACCCGGCGAACCTTCCGTTCATCACGCCGTGGGACCGGACCCAGCACGAGGGCGCGATCCGCTTTCCCGACTTCCGCCACTTCATCGTCGAGGCCGGCAGCGGCTACCCGTCGGCCGGTTTCGTGATCCTGCAGGGCTGCCGCAATCCGCACCGCTCGATCGAGCTGAAGCGGATCGTGCTGCAGGCCGAGCTGCACGGCCGCGGCCACGGCCGCGTGGCAATCCGGCTCCTCGCGCAGATGGCGTTTCGCGACCTCGGCGCGCACCGCTTATGGCTCGACGTGAAGGGTCGCAACGTGCGCGCCCAGGCGCTCTACCGCAGCGAAGGCTTCGTCGAGGAGGGGCGCCTGCGCGAGAGCGTGCGCACCGGCGACGGCTACGACTCGCTGGTCGTGATGTCGATGCTCGAGGCCGAGTACCGCGCCCGCGCCGACGCCGTGCTGGCGGGCGCGGCCGCATCGTTGCCGGCCCGATAGAGAATCCGCCCACCCGACCCGCCCCATCCCGAGAGGAGATCCGCGATGAAGTCGACGATGATGGACGTGCCGCTTTCGTTGAACCATCTGCTGGATCGCGCGGGCCAGCTGTTCGCGCGCAACACGATCGTCTCGCGGCTGCCCGACAAGTCGCTGCGCACGCAGACGTACGCCGAGTACCACCGTCGCACGCGCGCCCTTGCGTCGGCGCTGCAGAAGCTCGGGTTGAAGAAGGGCGAGCGCGTGGCCACGCTGTGCTGGAACCACCATGCGCACCTCGAGTGCTACTTCGGCATTCCGGCCGCCGGCGGCGTGATGCACACGCTGAACCTGCGCCTCGCGCCCGACGAGATCGCCTGGATCGCAAACGATGCCGAGGACCGCTTCCTGATCGTCGATGACGTGCTGCTGCCGCTCTATCGCCAATTTGCGGCGCAGGCGAAGTTCGAGAAGGTGATCGTGTTCCCGTTCTCGGGTGTACCGGTCGATCCGGCCTTCACCAACTACGAGGAACTGCTCGACAGCGGCGATCCCGATTCATTCGACTACGCGCCGCACGCCGAGGACGACCCGGTCTCGATGTGCTACACGTCGGGCACGACGGGTCGGCCAAAGGGCGTCGTCTATTCGCACCGCTCGACCGTGCTGCACACCCTGATCGGCTGTCTCGGCGACCATTGGGGCCTGCGCGAGACCGACTCGGTGCTGCCGGTCACGCCGATGTTCCATGCGAACAGCTGGGGCATGCCGTACGGCGCGGTGATGCTCGGCGCGAAGCTGGTCTTCCCGGGACCGCATCTGCACCCCGAGGACCTCCTCGACCTGATCCAGGCCGAGCAGCCGAGCCTCGCGCTCGGCGTGCCGACGATCTGGATGGGGCTGATCCAGGCCTACGACCGCGGGCTCACTGAGCAGCCGGGGCGCTGGACGCTGCCGAAGGGCATGCGCTCGCTGGTCGGTGGCGCCGCGGTGCCCGAGGCGCTGATCCGCGCGTTCGCGAAGCACGGCGTCTGGATCATCCAGGGCTGGGGCATGACGGAGACTTCGCCGATTGCGACGATCTCGTATGTGCGCGCCGAGCTGAAGGACGCCGGCGACGAGGAGCGCTTCAAGCGCGCCGCGATGGCCGGCGTGCCGGCTCCGCTGGTCGACGTGCGCATCCGCACGGAGGAGGGCCGCGACGCACCCTGGGACGGCGCGACGATGGGCGAGATCCAGGTCCGAGGGCCGTTCATCACCGGCTCGTACCACGAGGTGCCGATCACCGCCGACAAGTTCACCGACGACGGGTGGCTGCGCACCGGCGACGTCGCGACGATGGACGAGTTCGCGTTCGTGCGCATCACCGACCGCACCAAGGACCTGATCAAGTCCGGCGGCGAGTGGATCAGCTCGGTCGACCTCGAGAACGCACTGATGGCGCACCCGGCGGTCGCCGAGGCCGCCGTCATCGCGATCCCCGACGAGAAGTGGAGCGAACGGCCGCTCGCCTGCATCGTCTTCAAGCCCGGGCAGGCGGTCGCGGCGGACAAGATCGGCGAGGAGTTCGGCGGCCATTTGTTGCGCCACGGCTTCGCGCGCTGGCAGGTGCCGGATCGCTTCGAGGTGATCGACGCGGTGCCGCGCACATCGACCGGCAAGTTCTGGAAGTTGAAGCTGCGGGAGCGGTTTCCGCGCTGACGCGCGCTTTTCCGACCTCCCTGTCCCGGCTCAGCTTGCGAGTAGCTCGACGTACGCCGCATAGCTGAAGCTGCGGTTCTTCTTCTGGCCCGTGAGCTCGGTCACGATGCCCAGCTTCTCGAGCAGCTTCACCGCCGCCGTCGCGGTGGGGAAGGTGGTCCCCAGCTTTTGGCGCACCTGCTCGATGGCGAAGCGCGGCATCACGGGCAGCAGCTCGAACAGGCGCATCGCCACGGCGCCGACCCGCGGCGCGGCCAGCAGCCGCCGGCGGTCGGCAGTCACCATTGAGGCGATGTCGACGATGGCGCGCTCGGCTTCGGTGGCAGCCGCTTCGACGGCTTCGAGGAAGAAGGCGATCCAGGTTTCCCAGTCGCCGTCAGTGCGCACCGCCGAAAGCAGCCGGTAGTACTCGCGCTGATGCCGCTTCAGCGTGCCGCTGAGATACATCAACGGTTCCGGCAGCAAACCCCACTGTTCGAGCAGCGCGGCGATCAGAAGGCGGCCAATGCGGCCGTTGCCGTCGAGGAAGGGATGGATGGTCTCGAACTGCGCGTGCACGAGCGCCACCCGCACGAGCGGCGGCAGCATCGGCCGCGGCGCGTGGATGAACTGCTCGAGATCGGCCAGCAGCGCCGGGACCCGATCGGCAGGCGGCGGCACGAAAACGGCGTTGCCCGGTCGCGAGCCGCCGATCCAGTTTTGCGATCGGCGCAGCTCGCCCGGCTGCTTGCCCGCGCCGCGCGCCCCGGCCATCAGCTCGCGATGGGCGTTGCGGAGCAGGCGCACCGAGATCGGCAGACCGCGCGGACGGTGCAGGTTTTCGCGCACGAGGCGAAAGGCGCGCAAGTAGTTGCTGACCTCCTCGACGTCGTCGGCGTTGGCGACGGCCACGCCGGCCTCGTCGTCGAACAGGTCGGTCAGCGTGGCCTGCGTGCCTTCGATCTGCGATGTGAGCAGGGCCTCCTTGCGGATCGCGCTGTAGAGGAGCCATTCGACCGACGGCACGAGCCCGGAGACGCCCGATAGCCGCGCGAGGGCCAGTTCCGCAGCGCGCGTCCCGGCCTCGTAGGACTCGACGGCCAACGCCGGCCGCGCCGGCGGAAGCGGTCGTGGCACGAAGGCGAGAACGGGCTCGCTGAGCGTGGTGGTGGTGCAGTAGGTACCGGTGGAGCGCATCGTATGAAGGTGGTCTTGAATAGTCGACCAATATATTAAAGCAATCTTTAATTAATGACGAGGCTTTGAAAGAACGCTTGAAGGCGCCTGGGGCGCCTGGCACAGACGGAGTCGCGGCTTGCCGGCAGCGCCGCTCGCTACACTTCGCGCCTTCCCGAGAAGCGCAACATGGCCGAATTCCTCGATCTCTTCACCGCAGCGGCGTCGCCCAACGACGCCGTCGCGATCGCCGACTACGCCGAGCGTGCCTATCTTGAATACGCGCTCAGCGTCGTCAAGGGCCGTGCGCTGCCCGACGTGTCCGATGGCCAGAAGCCGGTGCAGCGGCGCATCCTGTACTCGATGGCCCGGATGGGCCTCGCGTTCACGACGGCGGCGGGGCCGAAGCCGGTCAAGAGCGCGCGCGTCGTCGGCGACGTGCTCGGGCGCTTTCACCCGCACAGCGACCAGGCCGCGTACGACGCGCTGGTGCGGATGGCGCAGGATTTCTCGCAGCGCTATCCGCTGATCGACGGACAGGGCAACTTCGGCTCGCGCGACGGCGATGGCGCCGCGGCGATGCGCTACACCGAAGCGCGCCTCGCGCCGATCACGCGGCTCCTGCTCGACGAGATCGACGAGGGCACGGTCGACTTCATCCCGAACTACGACGGCTCGACCGAGGAGCCGAAGCTCTTGCCGGCACGCCTGCCGTTCGTGCTGCTGAACGGCGCGAGCGGCATCGCGGTCGGCCTCGCGACCGAGGTGCCGAGCCACAACCTGCGCGAGGTCGCGGCGGCGGCGGTCGCGCTGATCCGCGACGAGATGCTGTCGGACGACGCGTTTGCGGCGCTGCTGCCGGGGCCCGACTACGCCGGCGGCGGCCAGATCATCAGCAGTCCCGACGAGATCCGCGCGGCGTATGCCTCGGGCCGCGGCAGCCTGAAGGTGCGCGCGCGCTGGAAGATCGAGGACCTCGCGCGCGGCCAGTGGCAGCTCGTCGTGACCGAGCTGCCACCCGGCACCAGCGCGCAGAAGGTGCTCGAGGAGATCGAGGAGCTGACCAATCCGAAGGTCAAGGCCGGCAAGAAGACGATCTCGGCGGAGCAGGCCCAGTTGAAGGCGACGGTGCTCGGCGTGCTCGATGCAGTGCGCGACGAGTCGAGCAAGGAGGCCGCGGTCCGCCTGGTCTTCGAGCCGAAGACCAGCCGCATCGACCAGAACGACCTGACCGCGACCCTGCTCGCCCACACCAGCCTGGAGAGCTCGGCGCCAATCAACCTGACGATGGTCGGCAGCGACGGCCGGCCGACGCAGAAGAGCCTGCGCCGGATCGTCGTCGAGTGGATCGCATTCCGGATGCGCACGATCCAGCGCCGCACGACGCACCGGCTCGCGAAGGTGCACGAGCGCATCCATGTGCTCGAAGGGCGGCAGATCGTGCTGCTGAACATCGACGAGGTGATCCGCATCATCCGTGCGGCCGACGAGCCGAAGCCGGCGCTGATCGAGCGCTTCGCGCTGAGCGAGCGCCAGGCCGAGGACATCCTCGAGATCCGCCTGCGCCAGCTGGCGCGCCTCGAGGCGATCCGCATCGAGCAGGAGCTGAAGGAACTGCGCGTCGAGGCGGCCAAGCTCGACGAGATCCTGAAAAGCCCGGCAATCCTGAAGCGGACGATGATCAAGGAGATCGAGGCCGACGCGAAGGCGCACGGCGACGAGCGCCGCACCTTGATCCTCGAGCAGAAGCGCACCGTCGTCGAGATCAAGGTGCCGGACGAGCCGGTCACGGTGGTCGTCAGCCTGAAGGGCTGGGTCCGCGCGCTGAAGGGCCACGAGATCGAGCCGGCGAGCCTCGGGTTCAAGGCCGGCGACGGCCTGTACGGCACGTTCGCCTGCCGCAGCGTCGACAACCTGCTGGTCTTCGGCACCCAGGCCGGCGGCGTCGGCCGGGTCTACTCGACGCCGGTCGCGCAGTTGCCGAGCGGACGCGGCGACGGCCAGCCGATCACGAGCCTGATCGATCTCGAGTCCGGCACCCAGCCGGTCCATTACTTTGCCGGCCATGCGCGCCACACGCTGCTGCTCGCCGGCACGCGCGGCTTCGGATTGCTGGCGCGCGTCGGCGACCTGCTCGCGAAGCAGCGCGGCGGCAAGGGCTTCCTCAGCCTCGAGGCCGGCGAGAAGCCGCTGCCACCGAGCGTCGCAGACGGCCATCAGCGCATCGCCTGCGTCTCGCTGGCCGGGCGTCTGCTCGTCTTTCCGCTGACCGACCTGAAGCTGCAGCCGAACGGCGGCCGCGGGCTGACCTTGATGGACGTCGACGAGAAGGATGCGCTGGTCAGCGTCGCCGCGTTCTCGGGCGCGCTTCGGCTGCTCGGCAGCGGGCGCGGCGGCAAGGCGAAGGACGAGGTGCTGAAGGGTGTCGCGCTCGAGGCCTACGAAGGCAAGCGCGCGCGCAAGGGCAAGCTCGTCGCCGGCCTCAAGCTGCAGCGCGTCGTCGCCGCCGAGTGACGACGGCGAGCGCTGCGCTCAGCGGGCGCGCCGTCTGGCGATGACCGCGAGCGCGGCCAACGCCAACAGCACGAAGAGGCCCAGGCTCCAGAAGTCGTACGGCACGCCGAACAGGCTGACCGCGGCATCGGCGCAGGTTGCGCGCGGCGCAAACACATCGGGCACCATCGCATCGAGGCCGATGCCGTTGATGATCTTGTCGGCGAGCGTCAGGTTGCACGAGCCCGACGGCGCTGCATAAAAATGCTGCCAGGCTGCCGATGCGATGCCGGCGAGCGCGAGCAGCAGCACGAGGATGCCGGCGACGACCCGACCAGCCGCCGCGCGCCAGGCCAGGCCGATGAGCGCGGCCAGCGCAATGCCGACAAAGATCAGCCGCTGCAGCACGCACCACGGACACGGCTCCATGCCAAAGGCATGTTGCGAGACCAGCGCGGCGCCAACAGCGGCCAGCGCGATCAGCGCGATCGCACCGAACCAGCGGCCGGCGCGAAACCCCCGCGCCGACGCGAAGCGCGGCGCGTCCTGGCCGAAGCCGACCTCACGCGCAACCGGTCCGCGGCTCATCCGGCTTCTCTCGAAACGCGACCGCGCTCGCAAGCCGCGAGTCCATCGTCCATCGAACGGTGCAGCAGACCGGTCATTCGACCTGGGCGATCAGCTCGATCTCGACGCAGGCGCCAAGCGGCAGCTGGGCGACGCCGTACGCGCTGCGCGCATGCGCGCCACGCTCGGCGAAGACCTCGCCGAACAGCTCGGAGCAGCCATTCGTTACCAGGTGATGCTCGGTGAACTCCGGCGTGCTGTTGACGAGGCTCGTGATGCGGACGATGCGCTCGACCTTGTTGAGGTCGCCGATCGCTGCGTGCAGGGTGCCGAGCAGGTCGATCGCGACCGCGCGCGCAGCCTTGCGGCCGGTCGCGGTCGCGATGTCGCGGCCGAACTGGCCGACCCAGGCCTTGCCTTCGCGCTTCGCGATGTGGCCCGACAGGAAGACCAGTTTGCCGCTGCGCACGAACGGGACATAGGCGCCGGCCGGAATCGCAAGCGGCGGCAGGACGATGCCGAGGTCGGTGAGGCGATCGTAGATGGATGACATGGAGTGCTCGCGGACGCCCGGGGAGGCGCAAATCCTACACTGCACCGATGGGAGGCTCGGGCACCGGCGTGCGTCTGGCCGGGCTCGCGCTGGCCTGGCTTGCCGGCGTCGCCATCCACCTTCAGCAGCGTACGTTGTGGCCGATTCCCATTCAGGTCGCGCTGCTGGTCAGCGGGCTGGCCTGCGTGTTCGCAGCCTGGCGCTGGCGCCGCGTCTTCGTGCTCGCGCTGGTGGGTGCAGCGCTATGCGGCACCGGGGCATCGGGTTGGCGCGCCGCGCTTCGCATGGACGATCGCCTGGCGCCGGCGCTCGAAGGCCGCGACCTGGTCGTCGTCGGCACCGTGGCCAGCCTGCCGCAGCAGGGCGCTTCGGGGCTGCGCTTTCGCTTCGAGATCGAGTCGGCGCTGCTCGGCGGTGCGCCGGTCGTCGTGCCGCCGCGTGTCGCCCTCGGCTGGTACAAGGGCTTCCACGAGGACGCCACCCTCAGCGAGCCGCAGCGCACCTTGCGCGCCGGGCAGCGCTGGCGCTTTGCGGTGCGCCTGCGCCAGCCGCACGGCAACCTGAACCGCATGGCTTCGACCATGAGCTGAACCTGCTCGAGCAGGGCGTGCGCGCAACCGGCTATGTGCGCGGCGCACCGGCCGAGCTGCTCGATCCGGAGGCCGGCTTCGTCGTCGAGCGAATGCGCCAACGCGTGCGCGATGCGATCGAGGCGAGCGTCGCCGACCGGCGCGCGGCCGGCGTGCTGGCGGCGCTCGCGGTCGGCGACCAGGGCGCGATCGACCGGGAGGACTGGGATCTCTTCCGCAACACCGGCGTCGCCCACCTGATGTCGATCAGCGGCCTGCACGTCACGATGTTCGCGTGGCTCGCCGGCGTCGGCGTCGCGCTGCTGTGGCAGCTCAGTCCGCAGGCGATGCTGCGCGTGCCGGTGCCGCTCGTGGCACGCGTCGGCGGCCTCGTCGCGGCGCTCGGCTACGCGATCTTCTCCGGCTGGGGCGTGCCGGCGCAGCGCACCGTCTGGATGCTGGCGACCGTCGTGCTGTTGCAGCTGTCGGGCCTGCGCTGGCCGTGGCTGCTGGTCCTGCTCCTCGCCGCCGCCGTCGTCACCGCGCTCGATCCGTGGGCGCTGATGCAGCCGGGCTTCTGGCTCTCGTTCATGGCGGTCGGGGTGCTGATGGCCTCGTCGCCGATCGACGGCAGCGCTGGCGCGCATGACGCCGCGAGCGACGAGCCGGCGCCTGATCGCGGACCGGTACGGCGTTTCGCCGACCTGCTGCGCGGCGCGCTGCGGACGCAGGTCATTGCGACCCTCGGCCTGGCGCCGCTGACCCTGGTGTTCTTCCAGCAGGTCTCGCTGGTCGGCTTCGTCGCGAACCTGTTTGCGATCCCGCTCGTCACGCTGGTCATCACGCCGCTCGCGCTGCTCGGCACGCTGCTCGCGCCGCTGTGGAGCGCGGGTGCTTGGGTCGTGCAAGGCCTGGCTGCCGCGCTCCAGTCGCTCGAGGCGGTGCCGGGCGGTGCCGTCTGGAGCGTCGCCGTCGCGCCGGTCTGGGCGCAAATCGCCGGATTGCTCGGCGCGGTGTTGCTCGTGCTGCCGCTGCCCTGGCGCGTGCGCGTGCTCGCGCCGCTGCTCGTCCTGCCGCTGCTGATGCCGTCGCGCAACTTGCCGGCGGAAGGGCAGTTCGACCTGATCGCGCTCGACGTCGGGCAGGGCACCGCGATCGTCGTGCGCACGCACGCCCACGTGCTGGTCTACGATGCCGGCCCGCAGTACGCGCGCGACAGCGATGCGGGCCAGCGCGTGCTGCTGACGTACCTGCGCGCGACCGGCACGGCGCGCATCGACCGCCTCGTGCTGAGCCACCGCGACAGCGACCACACCGGCGGCGCGCGCGCGCTGCTAACCGCGCTGCCGGTCGGCGATCTGATGAGCTCGCTCGAAACCGCGCATCCGCTGCTCGGTCTCGGGCCAGCGCCGACCCGCTGCCTCGCCGGCCAAAGCTGGAGCTGGGACGGCGTCCGCTTCGACGTGCTGCACCCGCCGGCGGAGGCCTACGAGCGCAGCCTGAAGCCGAACGCGCTGTCGTGTGTCGTTCGCGTCGGCACTCCAGGACGCAGTACGTTGCTCGCCGGCGACATCGAGCGCGACCAGGAAGCGGCACTCGTCGCCGGCCAGGCCGCGGCGCTGCGCAGCGACGTGCTGATCGCGCCGCACCATGGCAGCCGGACGTCCTCGACCGCGGCGTTCCTCGACGTCGCCCAGCCTGCGACCGCGGTCTTCCAGGCCGGCTATCGCAGTCGCTTCGGCCATCCGGCGCCCGACGTCGTCGCCCGCTATCGGGAGCGCGGCATCGCGGTCGTCGCCAGCCCGGCCTGCGGGGCCTGGCGTTGGCCGCACGCGGGCTCCCGGACCGAACTGCTCAACGGCACCTGTGAGCGCCAGGTCGCCCGTCGATACTGGCACTTCGCCGCCGAGCCCGACGACGGGCTTGCCGGTGCGCTTGGCAACGGGCTTTCGAAGGACCCGTGACGGCGTCAAGAGCGGCGCGTGGCCCGAACTTTGCTAACCTGTCTGACGGAGGAGTGCCGATGGGACCAGGCTTCGACGAAATGAGGGCCGACACCGCGACGGTGCGCGAGCATTACCTCGGCTACGACCGTTGGCTCGCACAGCAGCCGGGCGACGCGATGCGGATGCGTCGCGAAGAGGCGGAGGTGATCTTCCGCCGCGTTGGCATCACGTTCGCGGTCTACGGTGCGAAGGACGACGGGTCCGGCAGCGAGCGCCTGATCCCTTTTGACCTGATCCCGCGCGTGATCCCGGCGCATGAGTGGGACGAGATGGAACGCGGGCTGCGCCAGCGCGTGACGGCGCTGAACCGCTTCATCCACGACGTCTACCACGAGCAGGAGATCGTCAAGGCCGGCATCGTGCCCGCCGAGCAGATCACCCGCAACGCGCAGTACCGGCCCGAGATGAAGGGCGTCGCGGTGGTCGGCGGGGTCTATTCGCACATCGCCGGCATCGACATCGTGCGCGCGGCGAACGCGGACGGCAGCGGCACCTACTACGTCCTCGAGGACAACCTGCGCGTGCCGAGCGGCGTCAGCTACATGCTCGAGAACCGCAAGATGATGATGCGGCTGTTCCCGGAGCTGTTCAGCCAGCACCGGGTCGCACCGGTTGCGCATTACCCGGACCTGCTGCTCGAGACCTTGCGCTCGGTCGCACCGACCGCGGTCAACGAGCCGACCGTCGTCGTGCTGACGCCGGGGATGTTCAACAGCGCCTACTTCGAGCACGCGTTCCTGGCCCAGCAGATGGGCATCGAGCTGGTCGAGGGCCAGGACCTGTACGTCAAGGACAACTTCGTCTACATGCGGACGACGCAGGGGCCGAAGCGGGTCGACGTGATCTATCGCCGGGTCGACGACGACTTCCTCGACCCGAAAGCGTTCCGTTCCGACTCGACGCTCGGCTGCGCCGGGCTGCTCGACGTCTACCGGGCCGGCAACATCGCGCTATCGAACGCGATCGGCACCGGCGTCGCCGACGACAAGTCGATCTATCCGTACGTGCCGAAGATGATCGAGTTCTACCTCGGCGAGAAACCGATCCTGAACAACGTGCCGACCTACCAGTGCCGGAAGCCCGAGGACCTCGCTTACGTGCTCGACAACCTCGCCAAGCTGGTCGTCAAGGAAGTCCACGGCGCCGGCGGCTACGGCATGCTGGTCGGGCCGGCCTCGACGCGCCAGGAGATCGAGGACTTCCGCGCCGCGGTGATCGCCGACCCCGAGCGCTACATCGCGCAACCGACGCTCAGCCTGTCGACCTGCCCGACCTTCGTCGAGAGCGGCATCGCGCCGCGCCACATCGACCTGCGGCCGTTCGTGCTGTCCGGCAAGACGGTGCAGATGGTCCCCGGCGGCCTGACGCGCGTCGCGCTGAAGGAAGGCTCGCTCGTCGTCAATTCGTCGCAGGGCGGCGGGACCAAGGACACCTGGGTGCTGGAGGCGTGATGGAAGGAATCGGCCATGCTGTCTAGAACTGCGGACCATCTGTTTTGGATGGCGCGCTATATGGAGCGGGCCGAGAACACCGCCCGGATGCTCGACGTCAATTACCAGATGTCGCTGCTGCCGCAGTCGGTCGAAGCGGCCGAGAAGGGCTGGAAAGGCCTACTCAGCATCAGCGAGCTGAGCGGCGACTACGCGAAGCGCCACGGCGCGGTCACGCCGCGCGGTGTCATGGACTACATGGTCGGCGACCCGAAGAACGGCTCGAGCATCCGCAGCTGCCTGATGGCGGCGCGCGAGAACGCCCGGGCTGTCCGTGGCACCCTGACGACCGAGGTCTGGGAAACCCAGAACCAGACCTGGCTCGAATTCCAGCGCATGGTTGCGACCGATGCGTTCGAGCGCACGCCGAGTGACGCGTTCGAATGGGTCAAGTTCCGCTCGCACCTGTCGCGCGGCGTCACCGTCGGCACGATGCTGCAGGACGAGGCGTTCCACTTCCTGCGCATCGGCAGCTTCCTCGAG